>MDTC01067821.1_pt1 | contig 12974 bp, 16 predicted proteins | sample 811181 | NCBI WGS metagenome assembly MDTC01 (sample SAMN05326644, study PRJNA326480) | marine metagenome | isolation source: seawater | place: Pacific Ocean: North | collected 2011 | reverse complement strand
TAAAATTACATATACTGGATTGAAATGTACCGAAAAAACAGGCGATAAGAAGTACGGCAAGTACGACAAACAAACATCAAAAAATACTAAAATCATAATTGATACTAATAATGGTACATTTGAAATCATACACGAAAGAGATCAAACTAATGGTCAAATGACAGATTTTACCGAGAGAAATGCACTAAAATGTAGTGATGTAACATTTAGTGATTCCAATACTTATGAATTACGAATGGATTTCCATGGTAACGGTGGTAAAAGACCAATATCTCAACCTCCTCTGGATAAATCAAGTGAAATCATAAAAATTGATTTTGTTCAAGATGATAATCGTTCATTAATACAAAAATTTACAGAAGATTTTAAAAAAAAGGTGCAGACAAAAAAAGAGGTTAAGAAAGAACAAGAACAAGTTGTAAAAGAGAAAAAATTAGAAGATCAAAAGAAAGATCATTATAAAGAATTATATGAGAAAATTAATGGTAGTCTTACAAATGTACCTACAAAAGAACTAGAGGAAAAGCGACCTTTTATTACCGAATTTAAAGATTTTATGGAACCAGGGAATGAGGGAGAAGGTGATTTGGAAAAATTAAAAGAATTTAATAAAAAATTAGGAGGACCTGGTATTGGGAGTAAAGTGAAATCTGTAGCAATGGCACCTTTAACTGCTTCTTCTTCGGCACTAGGTTTACTTTCTTCTTTATTAAATTCTAAGGATACACCTGGATTTATTGAAAAGATATTAATGGGTATTAACAAGCATATTCTTGGTGGTACACTAGATGATTTATTACATAATATGGAAGTTCGTATTTATACGTTAAGGGTCGATCAAATTAAAAAAATGACGACAAAACAAAGGGTAAAATATAATACATTATTAAAAAATGTTAAAAGTGAAATATCAAAATTACGAAGTGAAATTGATGCTGCCCATAAGGCTAGAGCTGGTGCAGATCGTTTACAGAATAAAAAATTATGGGGAGAAATACAATTAAAAAAGAGAAAGTTAACAGAAAAATTAAATAATGAAAGAAAATTAATGGGAGAACCATATGAAGCATTAATGGATTATGAATCAAGGGAATATGTAAATGATGATGGTTCTCTTGATACAACTAGAAAACAAGAGGATATTGATAAGGTTCCAATTCCAGAAGAAAAAACGGGAAAATCACCTCCTCTTAATCCTAAACCCATAGTTGAAGGAAAAAAACCAGACATTTTGGTTGATCGTAAGGGGGGAGGTGGTTATTTATTAGATGAACCTAATGAAACAATTAATTTAGATAATGGAATGAAATTAATTAATATTAAAGATGTTACAGATGATGATCATTATATTGAACATCTATTATTTGGTGGTAGTGATACTCTATCTTCTCAACCTTCGGAACCTTCTCAACCTTCGGAACCTTCTCCAAAAAGTGATTCAAAAGGTAAACAACCGGGTAGAATTAAAAGGGCTTTAATTAGTGCAAAAAAATTTTTAAAACCGTCAAAAACAAGGGATATGGCAGAGAATCTTGTGATGAGGGCAGCCGACGCACATTATGGAGCAACAACAACCGTAGCCCAAAAAGCATCAGAAGGTTTATATAGTATAGCACAAGGGTTAATTAAAAGTTTATTTAGAGAATTAAATGAAACAGTTTTTGTAATTGAAGTTGCTCCAAGTGATAAACCTCTAAGGACCGATGCAATAGAAGATAGTGAATTAGAAAAAACTGAATTTACAAGGGCTTTAGAAGATACACCAGCACCAAATGTTGGTGTTTCATTAAGAGTACAAAAAGAAAAGGAAGAAAAAGAAAAAATTGAAAAAAGAAAAGATGAAGCATTTGAATTAGCAGAATCATTAGATCATATTGATACTTTTTGGAGTTCTAAACAAAATCAATATTATTTTGTTAATAAATTAACAACAGATAAATTTTGGTGTAATGCATCTGATGTTATTGAGAAATTGAAACTTAAAAAAAAGGAAGTTAAATAATTCAAATATTTAGAAAATATTTAAAAGATTATTATAATTAAATAATAAAAATGAGTGAAGAAAAGAAAGATTATCTTGAAGTTGATACATCAATTGCGGGTCAAGAATGGGTTTGTATGTCATTCCTTTCACCGGAATCTTTAATTGAATCAAAAGAGGCTTTTAAAGTGTCTAAATTTTTAGAATCCTTTTGTAAAGATAAGGAATTAAATTTTCAGAAATGTTTAAGTCAATATAATGATTTTTGTTATAAATTTAGTGATGAACTTCAAAAAGATTATGATAAAAAGGTTGATTTTAAGAATAATATACGTGGTGTAAAGGTTAGAGGTGTTTATTCAACACGTGATGAAGCGGATAATCGTGCTAAAAAGTTACAGAAGGTAGATAGTGATTTCCATGTGTTTGTAGGTCAAGTGGGTTATTGGTTACCTTGGGATCCTTGTGCTGATAAGATTGAAAATGAAAGTTTCTTAAATGATGAATTAAATACAATGATGGAAAAATACAAAGAAAATAATATTAATAAAGATATTTTCTATGAAGAAGAAAAGAGAGACAAATTGAAAGCTGCCCGCGAAGAAGCATTAAGGAAAAAAAAGGAACAAATGGATGATAATGATAATGATAATGAAGATGAAAAATACAATGTTGATGGTTCATTAGATGATATTAAAGAATTAAGGGAACCAGAACCAGAACCAGAACCAGAACCAGAACCAGAACCAGTTAGTGAAAATGTGGTATCAACTGATAATTTAGAAGATACGGTGGATAGTGATTTAGTAAAAAAATTAGATGAGGTTGATCCTTGGATGGCAAGGAAATTAGGTGATGAGGATAATTAAAATATTAAATATAATTATAAATGGAATCTATAATTACAATTTTATTTATTATAATAATGAGTATGTTTTCATATAATATTATTATTATGTTAAAAGAATCAGAAAATTGTAAAACTATTTATATTTTAGAGAATGAAAATTATGAAATAGATGAATTTGAATATTCAAAATTATAATTATTTACCACATATGTCCTTTATCATTATTAATTTTTATATTTTTTTTATAATTTTTATGTTTATAATTAATGATTGTATTATTAAAATGATTAATTATTTCTAATTCAAATAATTCACAAATTAATAATAAAAATGGATCACAAGAGGAACAATCATAACCATTATTGATTAAATCTTCATTAAAATCTTTTATATGATTAAAATTCTCAATATATTGTAGATCTAATAAATCTGTGTTATTCCATAAAACATTTTTTGTTTTACAATTATTATTTTTTAAGAATAAGATTAAATCTTTATTTGAATTAAATTTATTTGAATTTAATTTTTGTAATAATGTGTCCCAAAAACAAGACATTTTATAATTTATAATTTATTTTTATATTTATGAATAATTTGAATTGCTTTTTCTTTATTTTCATAATTATAAACTTTTGACCATTTATCTTTATCATAATTTTTATAATTTGTAAAAAAATATTTAATCTTTTTTAATAAAATTTCCGATATATCATTTAAATCATTCATATTTTGATTATTATTAATATCTATATTAGGAATACCAATTAATTTTTCATCAATTCCTTCTTCATCTTCCATTAATAAGACACCAATAATTTTACAATTAATAATTATACCTGGATAAAAAATATTTTCGGATAAGATTAAAATATCTAATGGATCCCCATCACCACCTAATGTATTTGGAATAAATCCATAATTACAAGGATATACCATTGGTAATTTTAAAGTACGATTATACCTTATCATATTTAAATCTTTATCATATTCATATTTAATATTTGAATTCATAGGTATCTCAACAATCGCATCAATATTCATTTTTTAATTAATAATGAAATTATCTATATATATATTAAGGATTTTCAATATCATTATTAATATTATTATTATTACGATAATAAATTTTCATAATTAAAAGAATTATCATAAAGAAAGCCTCAAATGATGCAGGAATAAATACAGGTTTTAAATCTTTTTCATAACTATAAATTAACATTAATGTCATACCAGATAAGAATGTAAATTGCCAATAATATGAAATATCATTTAATTGTTTTGTTTTACAAGATTTATATAATTGAGGAACAAGACTAAATGCAAATAGAAATCCAGAAATATATCCACAAGTATCATAGAAATCTAATTCTTCCATTTATTTTGTTTAAAAATAATTAAAATATTTCAAATTTGAATACTAAATACTAAATACTAAATATTATAAAATGAATTTTAATTCATTAAATTCAAACTGGTGTGGAAAACATATAAGCTTTGATGATGATAATGAAGAAAAAGAATTTAGAAATAAAAAAATAATAAAAAATATTATGGATGATCTTATAGATAATGTTGTAAATGTAGAATCATGTATTATTATTCAGAAATATATGAGAAGTTATTTATGTAGAAAAGAATTAAAAAAACAAGAAAATAAAATTAAAGAATGGAAGGATATAAGAGAAAATAAAAATTTTAAAGGAATTGACATTCTTGACAAAAAAACATTATGCGAATTATATCAAACTTATAGGAATAAAATGATAAAATATCATGAAATAGAGATGAGAATTGGAAAATATATTGGACGTATTGAAGGTTTCCCTGATTACATATCTGAAAATATTGTTTTATATGCTCTTATTAAAAAAAACATTAAATGTTCTTGGAATACAAAAAGTGGAGACATATATTATTATGTAGATGATGGTAGGGTAAAAGGAGAGGTAAAATGTGCTCAAAATGGACCAAGTCAATTTAGTCCTACATCTGAATGGGATACATTATTCTTTATAGATGCTTCTGATCATTTATATGGAAAAATAAAAATATATATGGTAAAAAATATATACAATATAATGCAAACAATCAAAATTTCAAAGACACAAACAGTAAAGGACCAATCAGATCAAGGAAGGAGACCTAGATCTGATTTGAATATATTACTTTCAGATTATATTGATAATGATAAAATTTTATTTCAAGGTAAAATTAGTTCATTGATATATTAGAAATCTTTTCAGCAATTAATTCAACAACTGGAACAGATACAGCATTCCCAGCCAATTTATATAATGCACTATCACAAATATCTGGTAATTTATAATCTTCAGAAAATCCTTGTAAGTTAAAACATTCTCTTGGTGTTAAACGACGAATACCTTTATCATCCATTAATAAAGGAACATTATGACCACCTCCCCCCATATTAGCTGTTAATGTGGGACAAACATTATTTTTATTTTCTCTAACATAATATCTACGATATTGATATAATACATTTTCATCAATTGATTTAGTTACTCCTTCTTTAATAGAATCATATACCTTAAATCGGTCAGTATAATAATATTTATCAGGTATTTTTTCGGTTATTAAAAATTTTTTTATTTGTTTGTTTTCTTTTTCTTCAAAATTAAAATTAAACTTATCATATTTATCTTTATCTTTAAAACAAACTATATATATCCTTTCTCTGTTCTGTGGAACTTCTGTTATTTTTGATGTATTTAAAATATCAGATTTAATATAATAACCTAACTCAGAAAGTTTTTCATATATTACTTTAAATGTATTACCTTTATCATGTGATTTAAGATTCTTAACATTTTCTAATATTATTATTTCAGGTTTATGATATTTAATAATATTTATAATCTTCCAGAAGACATTTGATCTTTCATCTTCAAAACCTTGTTGTTTCCCCGCAATACTAAAAGGTTGACAAGGGAAACCTCCACATAATATATTATGTGAAGGTATATCTTTATTTTTTATATCATTTAAATCACCATATGTTAATTTAATATTATGATTCATATCAAAAATTTTTTGTGAATTTTTGCAAAAATCATTTGCAAAACAACATTGAATATTCATTTTTTCAAATGCTTTTGAAAATGCCCCTGTTCCAGAAAATAAATCAATCATTGAAAAATTTATATTATTCATCTTATTATTTTTTGATTCTAATTGGTTTAAATATTTTATATTATTTATAAAATATTTACGAATATCCATAAAATTATTTTAAAAAAAAATAATTAAATTATTTTCAAATTTAATTTAATTTTAATTTTGATGATTGATATATTAAATCACCCCATGTATTATCTTTCATACCAGTAAATGATAATGTATCCCTATTTGTTGTCCATAACATCATACCCTTCTTATGAGAATTAAATTTACATAATTGTTGAACTTCCATTAAAGGTGTTGCAGATGAATCATCTTTTGACCCAGCTTTAACACCAATACATATATTATCACCCATAATCTTTTTATAATCATTATATAATGATTTCATTGAATCAAAATCATCAAAATATGCCATTGTATTAATCCATTGAATATCATCTTTAATATTTTCTAAAATTTTACCATCATATGACCTTGTTCCTTCATAACAAGTATATGTGATAATTTTATCTTTTAAACATACTCTTAAATTTTTAACTAAATCAACAAAATTTTCAACAAAAATATCACCAGGCATACCAGATTCACCATCTATATCAACCCCATCAAATCCCCAATCTTTTACTAATATTGATACATTATTTGAAAATAAAAATTTCTGAATAACATTCCAATGATATGTTGGATTATCAATGATTGATAATAATATTTTACAATCCTTATTCTTATTACGGATTTCACTCATCCATTCCATAATTTGTCCCTTTGAATAACGACTACATAGAAAATCAGTTGTTATTGAATTATTAATATCAGGACCAGCAAATGCTAATGTAATCACATTATAATAATTAGGAACTTTATTTAAAACAATTGGTGAATCAAAATATCCCCCCCAATATCCATTAATGATTTCCATATTTATTATTTATTATTTATAAAATTTGATTTATTGTTTTATATATATATATATATTAGAAAAATGATAAGATATTGTATCTTTGATCTTAGTGGAACAATCGCTGATAAATATTCATTAATACCTTACCTTTCTATTAAAAATACATTCCAAAAACATAAAATTATTATTCCTAAAATTAATTATCTTGATTTACCTTATCATAATTTAATTGAAAATATTCTTAATGAAAAAACAATAAAAAATCAATGGTTAATGAAAAAATCAAGATCAATTGATAATATTGATAAAAATAATATTTATAATACATTTATTGAAGAAAAAACAAGATTATTTCATAATCATTTTCAATTAATACCTCATACAAGAGCTTTATTTCAATTTCTAAAAAAAAATAACATAAAAATCATTATTCAATCAAATTATCATGAATCATATATTGAATTAATTAATAAAATATTCCTTTATCAAGGAATTAATATTGATTATTTCATACAAAATCATATCTCAACTGATAAGACAATAGATAATATTATCAAGAAATATAATATTAATAATAAAAATGAATTATTATTTATTAATGATACAATAAATAAATTACCAAATAATTATAATAATATTTTAGTATCAAGATATTCATATTATATGAATGTAAATTCATTTGAAAAAAGTAATTTATTAGATTATGTAATTAATCATAATAGTGATATAAATGAAAATTATTATGATTTTCAAAATAAAAAATATCATACAATTAATAAATTATTATTACAAAATCCAAATCACCTTGTTGATACATTATCTGATATTATTCCAATTCTAAAAGATTATAATAATATTAAAATTTAATTCTTAATTATAATTTCCCGTTGATTTGTTTCCTCAGCAACAATCGCTGAACTATCCAATGATAAAGGAACAGGTGATGGTGGTGGAGCTGTAGCATTTATTTGTGGAGAATTAAATGTATTTATTGGATAATGTGTTGTAATAACATTCTCAACATCATTAAGACGAGGTAAATTTTTATTATATCTTATACATATTCCAAAACCAGTAAATATACCTCCCATAAATGTAACTATATTGATTAATATCATCATAATTTTTTCTTCTTCCATTATATAATTTATAATATAATTATATTATAAATTATTCAAATTTTATTTTTTACTTTTTTTATATTGATTTAAATCCTTTGATGTTAATTCATATCCCCAATGTAATAATACTTGTCTTATCACAGGTGATATTGTAACATCATTATATCTTTTATTTTTCTGAATACATAAATTCATTAATCTTCTACGAAATCGTCCATTTGGTCCAGCTAATTTATTCCATCTATCTATTTGTCTTTCATCATCGGATGTTCTTCTCCCTTTATAAAAACGACAATACCATTGAAACCATCCATATGGATCTTGTGATACAATCCAATTACTTTTTTCCCAACTTTCTAATGATGATCCACATTTAACACCATATTTATTTACTTTTTTATCATATTTTGATGATGTTACCATCTCCTCAACATCTAATCCCTTGAACCAACTTTTTGGAATACCTTTGATTGCTTGTTTTGAAGTATAATTCTTACCAGTCACAGAAGAATAAATTGGTCTAAAATATGTACCACCAAATGATCCCTTTTTTAAAACCTGTCCAGGTGTTAAATTAGGTGTAAATTCAGGATAATCCTTAAACTTTTTCATTATATTAATTATATTAATTATAATATATTATAAATATAATATATTATAATTATAAACAAGATAGAATTACAAATGTTTGAAATATTTGAAATGGAAGAACCTATTTTCAAAGGTATCTTAAAAGTAGATGAAGGTGATCATTTCAAATTAAAATTACTATATGAAATATCTGGAAAAAATCAAGAAAAAGAAGGAGGATTAGTTTCATCTACAGAAAATGAATTTAATGAAGGTAATATAGTAGATGTTTTACATGATTTTAATAATGTACAATCCCCCCAAAATAAAAATGATTTTGATTTATTAATAGAAAAAATGTATTCATCATTAGTATCAAAAAAAAAAACGATGGGAGATGTTGCAAAATTAATGAGAGGTGGAAAAAGATCCAAAAGAAGAAAATCCAAAAAAAGACCCAGAAGAAAATCAAGAATACCAAAGAAATATACAGATAAATTATCTAAAAAAGATCGTCAAAAACAATTAAATAATATTAATCGTTCAAAAAAATTATATCAAAAAGGAATTTATGTTGATCGTCCAAAATTAAGAAGTTATCAAAATAAAAAAAGTCAATGGATCCTAAAGTTTGAAAAAAAATATAATCATAAAATTACAGATAAATCATTCATTCATAAAAATATTCTAAAAAGAAAAGGTCAATTAGAAGTAATTAAAAAAGGAAAAGGTGCTTATTACAGTAGTGGATCAAGACCAAATCAAACAGCTACATCGTGGGCATTAGCTAGATTAGCATCTGTTATTGTCGGAGGACCAGCAAGGAAAGTTGATAATTCAATCTGGGAAAAATATAAAGTTTAAATATTATCTATTCAACCAGCTAAACTTGTATATTTTTATTTAAAATTTTTAAAAGATATCCTAAAAGTATTATTATATTCATTCAAACATTTAAAAAATTTATTTTCAATAATACTAGTAAAATAATGTCTAGTAAATGTATCTATGTAGATAAAGATTGTAATCAATGTAATAAAAAGGCATTTTTCCCTATTATTCATAGTCGTTTCTGTTTTAAACATAGGAAATTAAAAGATCCATATCAATTAATTTCACAAAATGAATTTAAAAAAGATGAATTTATACCATTATTAAAAAATAATTCATAATAAAATTTTTATATTATATTAAACATAAAATATTTCATAATTATCAAATAATGTATTTGAATGAATGAATCCCTTCATTGTTTGAATATTTATTTTACCATTATTACCACAATCATTATACCATGTTTCAATCATAAAATTAGGTATCCAATAAATAATAAATTCAATTGTTGTTTCTGTGATTTCAACAATATCATAAAGATAAAAATGTGTATTATTTTGAATGTAATTATGTGTATTATTATTTTCTATTATTGGAAAGATTATATAATCATTATCATCTTTCTGAATAAATTTTGCTTTTTCATTTGATTGATAATGATAAATATCTGATAAATCATCAATCGGAACATTTGAAAAAGGACATTGATAAATATTTTTATATTGTTTCCATTTTTTAACATAATTTGTAATATGAATTTTCCAAAAATCATAAAGATGAAATAACATTCTCTCTGTAAAAATAGGTGCTCCCTTGATACCATCAACTTCTTCATTAGTTAATCCACCTTGAATATGTGATCTATGTAAAATTACTTTTAAACGATATGTCATTTTTTATCTATTAAAAAAAATATTATTAAATCAAATTTATTTTAAATTATTAATTATCAGTTTGTGTAGACACACTTTTCATATGTGGTTTATCATAAATATCAGTTTGTGTAGACACACTTTTCATATGTGATTTATCATAAACTTTTTGATATAACCATAATATTAACATATTTTGTGGTCTCAATCTATTATTCCATTTGTTTTTTAATGATGATTTATCATCTTCATCTATATCCCACATTTCACAGGATAATTCATCAAATTCCCATTTTTTCATATTAATGATTTTCAATTGAAAATCATTAGGAACTTCCATTGTTAATTTTTTTTATCTATTAAAAAAAATATTATTAAATCAAATTTATTTTCTAAATTAATTGTGAATATCATCATAAAAATCATTTTCAGATAATAATTCCTTAATTTCAATATGATTATTTGAAATTGCATCATCAATTGGTTTATTTTTCCAACGATCAATTGGTTCCTTTTCAACATTTACAATATTAATAAGGAATTTTACAATATCAGTATGTCCTTCACAACAAGCAAGATGTAATGCTGTTCTTCCATCATAATCACTTTGAGACATATTAACTCCACAATTATATAATTTTTTTATATAATTAAGATCCCCATTTTTAGAAGCTTCACATAATTCACTAAATTCTTGAATTTTCAATGAATTATATTTATTTTGTAATGGATTCATTTTAATATCATCATTCATATTGTCAAAGATATGAAAATTAAACATATCACCAAATAATTTACAAAATTCAACACCTTTTGCCGAATTTCCAATATCATCTAACCTTGGAGACCACGTAACAATACCCATAACATTAGGAATAACTGTCATAATTGCACCAGCTACTCCAGATTTTGAAGGGATACCAATCTTAAAAGCATGTTCACCAGAATAATCATACATACCACACATTAACATCATTGACAAAACATTTTTAACAGTATCTGAAGACCATATTTTTTTACCAGTAAATGGATTCACACCGCCATTTGCTAATGTTGAAGCAACAACTGATAAAGCCTCGGTATTAACTTCAATTGAACAACATTGAAAATATAATTCTAATGTTTGATCTAAATCTGTATTTTCTGGAAATCCAATATTTTCTTTCATAAAATATGCCAATGCATAATTACGATCAGCGGTCCTCTTCTCAGAAAGATAAACCGAATTATTAAACCCAATTTTATACATTCCACCAGCTAATTGATTCCAAATATTCATAATATAATCAAACCTATCTGAATGGACTTCTTTATTCTTTATTAATGAAGTTGTCATAATAGCCCCAGAATTAATCAAAGGATTATGTGGTTTACCACTCTTATTTAATGTTAATTCATTGAAAGCTTGACCACTTGGTTCCCTCCCTACAAAATGATGAACTTTTTTAGTTCCCAATTCTTCAAGAGCATTACCATAATTAACAACTTTAGTACAAGATTGAACTGTGAAATCAACATTTGTATCACCAATATTCAATCTTTGACCATCAACTGTACAAATTGAAATACCATATTGTTCTGGATCAACACGAGCTAATTGTGGAATATAAGATGCAACATTACCATCTTTATTTTTAGATGTTTCTTCATATATCGTTTGAATATTTTCAGTAAAATTATTAAATTCAGGAATAATTAATTCTTTTTTAAAAATCTTATGAAATAATAATTGATTTGTAGAAATCAATTTATAAAAATCCTCAAAATAAATAAATAATTCATTAATATCATTTAAATTATTATAAAAACTTTTTAATCTTGGATCATTGTCTAAAAATCCACATCCTTTTAATTCCTTTAAAAGATCAATCTTCCTAACTTTCTCATCAATTTTCAATGAATTAAAATATTTTTTAATATCTTCCATTTTTATTTTGTTTTTTAAAAATATTCAAATTTATAAATAATTAATCATCAAAATTAATTATACTTACAAATTTTATAAAATAATCTTCAAATAATTGAGTAGAAGACTTACCATCAAACCTAATTAAAATTGGTATACGAGTATCTTTTTCTTTTAAATGCTTCTTAATTCTTTCATCTCTTATTTCTTTTAAAAAACTTCTTAGAAACACCTTTGTACTAGGTATTTTTGCAATTAAATCATTCATACTAGTAGGTTTTTGTTCAAGATTAAGATAATGCTTTAAATCTGATACAAACTCGCTTCGTAATTCCTTAATACGTTCTTCTCTTAATTTTTTTTGGGCGATTGCCTTGGCCTTGGCCTCAGCGGCGGCTTTCGCCTCGGCGGCGGCCTTCGCCTGTGCGGCGGCCTTGGCCTCAGTCTCAGCCTTGGCCTGAGCCTGCTGCGCAGCCCTGCGCTGCTGGTGTAGGCGCTGATCAGTTTCGCGCTCCTCCGAGTGCTCCCCCGCCGAGTGCTCCTCGGCCGCTAGTCTTTCAGGTGGTGGTCTAGGTGGTGGTCTAGGTGGTGGTCTAGGTGGTGGTCTAGGTGGTTTATCATCAATATCAGGTTTACCGGAACAACATCCACCACTTAATGAATATTTATTAATAAAATAATCTATTTCTCTTTTATTTTTTCTTAAACTTTTTTTAAGACTATATTTTCTTCGTAAACTTTTTTTACGACTATATTTTCTTCGTAAACTTTTTTTACGACTATATTTTCTTCGTAAAC
>MDTC01268543.1_pt1 | contig 12976 bp, 11 predicted proteins | sample 811181 | NCBI WGS metagenome assembly MDTC01 (sample SAMN05326644, study PRJNA326480) | marine metagenome | isolation source: seawater | place: Pacific Ocean: North | collected 2011 | reverse complement strand
TTTGAAGTTGCCACCGTTATTCCTTGAGGTGAATAAATGTATCATATTTTAACAGGAAAACAACGCTCATTAGTGTTTCCTGTTATGTGCAACGCAAGAGTAAAAATGGATTACTCAAGCAATATTCCCGATATTGAAGGGACTCCATCCGATACCACAGATGATACGGGATTTGGCATTTGGGGCCATACGGGAACATTTACTTTTGAAAGTGTTATTACTCCATATGAAATTAATGGGATTGTCTTTAGTGGTTCTTTGCCAGATACAAAATCTTCTCATAAAATTATGCCAAATGGTGTGGCTACTGCAGATTCAGAAAGCAATCTGTATTTATCTACGACAGCCAGACTTACGCACGAAATGATGATTTTTTACAACACTAATTTTCAAGTTAGTTTAGTGAATGATACCGACCATTTATACGGGCAACCCGCAGAATACAAAATAAGAGTCCGTTTGAAATTAGGCTCTACTACTGACACATATACGACAGGGGCGGCTATTTCTACAACAGAAGGTAAAATGTTTGTTTATGATGACCTTTCATCAGATAATGCTGGTTTCGATAAAAGTGGCCGTTTGAAATTTAGAGAGGCTTCAACGGGAGCGACTTCGGGCGGAGGAAACACGACTTTGACGGTTGCCTCCGCTTCTCGTTTCGTTGATGTGAACGCTCAAGAGGTGTTCTATCGCAGTGGATTTGATTTCTTGTCCCTCGGAGTCATTACGAACATAAGTAGCACCACGCTCACCATAACTAACCCAAATAATGTTTCGTTAGGTAGCGGAACCCCCGTTTATTTGAGGGCTTATTCGCTTCCAAATTACATAAACGACTCATTTCATATTGCTTGTGTGTTTGAAGAATTATCTAAAACACTTAACATTTATCTAAATGGGAAATTACTTTCAACAAATACGCATAGTGGTAGTGGCGCATTTACATTTGATAGGAGCGACATTTACTTAGGTTCTAATGGCAGTGATTCAACAGGCGCAGGTTCCGCTACTACAAATAAACAGTTTATGGGAGAGATGCACGAATTGGCTATCACTAAAGCACAAAGAAAAAGGTTTCCTTATGTTTTGAATCTGCTACCAAATTATGATGACACTTTACTTTATTTGAGATTTGAGGAGGTTGATTTGTAATGTCTCTAAAAGCATTTCAAACGGGACAAACTTCCGTATCTTCAGTGTTTAACTACAATGTTCCCACTAATCCTAAATTGACAGCAGAATCTACATTTAGTGGAGATAAAAGATTATTTACAATTATTTATCCCGATGATTCTAGCCTTGATACAATTACTGAATTTGGCTCGTCTGCAAATACTTCTTATAATAATTTAGAAACAACAGAAGGTTTTAGAATTAAGTGTTATGATTCTGCTTCTCAAGAGGGAATACAATTCAATCCCTCGGCATCAGACTTAGCCAATAATGATTATTATGTTTTAATTCATGCAGATGATGAAAATAAACATCACCTTGCTAAAATTACTGAAGTATTGGCTATGGATTCTACTGGCGATGGATTTGAATTTACTCCGAAATTAGGAAACGAATTAGAAGAAAACACAAAGTTTAGAATTTATTCAATACCAAGTAGCACAAAAGCCCTTGCAGTTTCTTTTGGGATTAAACTTGAACATCAAAATAAATTAGTTGTTGCTCGCCCTATGTTTTGTTTTGATAATGATAATCTACATAAAAAAGATGAGTTAGACCATAATACTAAATATTTCACAATTCACGAAGCAGAAGGGTCAAGCACGACAATTAATTTAAATTCTTCAATTGCTGATAGAAAGGCGACAATCTTAACCACAGAAGCATATGCTGGCTCAATTGTAGATTATAGCAAATATTCAATGAAGTTAGAACTATTTGATAATCTTAGAGATTTAGACGACCCTTCAAAAAGTCCGTATAAATCTAATGAAGATATTACAATTACATTAGATTATAGAGACTACGATACTGCATTTCCAAATGCAAGGTCAGATACAGATGATAATGTTGCTTCAACCGGAGTGTATATTCAAAAAGGATTTAAGCGATATTCTTTTTATGATTATTCTCCAACAAAGAACAATACGCTGTATAATACAATTGATGCAAACATTCAACAAGCAATTGGGCAAAGAGGAGGTTTTGCTCAAGTAAAACTTTCGGACTCATTTAGAATCATGCCAAAGAAAGTTTCCGAGTTTGATTCTTTAAGAGTTAGACACGCAGTTCATACTGGGATTCTTACAGATTGGTTTGCTCTTTCCGCCACAGTATTATCCGTTTTAGGGACTAACCAATACAATTTTCAAACAGACCATGATTTTAAGGATTTTTTGAAAGCAGGAGATGAAGTAAAAGTTAAGGACACCCATCTTCTTGTTGAGACAATTGGGACATTTGGTTCTTCAAAAACACAAGCAATTACTTTTAGAAACATTACAAGAACAAAAGATGACGCTGCTTTTTCTATAAATACCTACACTCCCTCAGTTGGAGAAATTTTGTATAGGCGAGCATTTAAACCAACAGCCACACAAAACAGCACATCAAATACATTACTAACAGACTTTGTTATGATGGAAGATAGATTTACAAACCTATTTGTTGAATTTATTGTTGGTGGCTTTACTAAGTTAGTTGCTACTGCAACAGCAACAGACCCAGATAAAAAACTAATTACTCTAAGTTTTGATGGAACAGAATATTATGATTCTGCATATACCAATTTAGAGTTTGTTGATGGAGCATATTCAATTCAAGTAGAAAGGCTCGATGGTGAAATTGAAGCGATTAAGTCTTACAAACAAGACGGCCAAACCTTTATGGAATTGGAAGGCAGAGACAAATTCAACAAATTACTTTCGCCTATTGTAAACAGAGATTTCTTGTTCTCCGAAGATATTATTTATAGCAGCATTAGTCCATATAACAAATTAGAAGCATTGTCTCCTACCATTACTTGTGGTTTTGATACTGCTGTTAATTCCTTAACCTTTTCATCCAGTCTTACTTTAACACTTGGCGACCATATTTTTGTAAAGCACACAAATGGAACATTTGGATATGTTGGGGAAATCGCTGCCACAAATACAGGAACAACACATACTTTACAAAGAACGCCAATGGTAGAGGGAACAACATTAGCCGCATATAAAGCCTCAAATAAAAACTACATTTTTAATAAAGCGTTGGCTTCAAATCCTCTCGTTGAATCTACAACTTCTTTATCAGGTGCTTCCGATAAAGGTATCATTTTTAATGCGGGTAGAAATATTTCAAGGGCCACCTTTTCGGAAACTTTAGCGGGAACATCTGCTTCTGCAAACGGAATAGATTTAGGATATGACATTTCCAATTGTAAAGGAATTAAAAGCGACAATGCATTTCAAGGGACACTTGATAGCGAAACCTTTGATATTACAAACACTTTAATTGACTTCACTATCTTTGATATTCAAGAAGATGGCAAAAATAAAATTGTCAAGGTTGCACCATACATTCCGTTATCTTTAGGAAGAGTAGAAATAAATTATGCAAATACACAGGACATTGCTTTTAGAAGTTTAGGAACTGCTTCTTCTACTCAAACTGATTTTAGATATATTGAAACTACTCAAACTACCTACCTATCTTCCACAGGAAGCCCAAGAAACTTTCACAATAAACCAATATACATCAATAGTGTTTTTGCAGGATTTATTATTGGAGCCCAACTTCAAACCGATTATACCACAGTAAGAGTTTATGTGGATAGAAAGATTTCATATTCAAGTGGAGACTCTTTATCAACATTAACCTATTCTTCTACTTATGAAGAATCAACAAAATTGACGCATGAACTACAATTGCTAAACGCAGGACATCTGCATACTGGTAAATTCATTTGTCTCTTAAATTCACAATTTAATAGTAGTAGAGAACCTATCATGTTTAATTACCCATTATATTATCCTACTATGGGTTCTAATCCCAAAACTCATGCTGAAAGATTTGGCCCAAGCCTATACAGATTATTCAATATTGAAAAAGGAAACATACATAGAATTAAATCTCTTTATTCTGACACAGGAATTAACATTTCTAAAACTTCTCAATACTATTCAGATAAACTTTCTAAGGTCAAGTTCTACGCATCGGGATATAAAATGAATTTTGGGCACTACATCACAGGTGGCTCTTTAGATGAAAATATTATTGGGACAGACATTATGCACATCGCTCATCACAAGATGCCAGAAACAAGAGGATATACTTCTGTTCGTGGTTCTAATTTCTTTGATACTACCGTTCACGCTTCAGGAGAAACATATAATATAATGCCATATGAAGACTTTGTGGGGTCGGATAGTGGCTATTTCATTAAAGATGTTTTCTATCAACCTGATGCAAAGGCAGCAAGAATGTTTTTGTTTATCAATTGCGATTTAACTCCTTATAGTTCTACAAGATTTGATAGTCTTATGGCAGGTTCACCATACACTAAAACCATAGAAAACTATTCTTTGTTTGCATTAAAAGCACCAAAAACAGCAGGTCGCTCGGATTCTAAAGATTTAGTTTTGGGCCAAAGCGAAACCATTAATTTGAAAGATAGCGACTATACTTCTGCTTCAATTATTTCCGCAGATAAAACAATCTCCTCTCTAAAAAGATTTAGCATTATGCGTCTTACAGAAGTAGTTTATGATTGGCATTTTAATCAAATTGACCCAGAAAATATTGTCTCTAATGATAGAACGATTAGGAAGACCACAATAAATGAATTTACCAGAACCGTATTTGCGGCATCTTCTTTATCTATCACGCATCCTGTTGGCGGAAATAATGCAAAAATTAAGTATAGTGCAACTGTTTCAGTAGCGGCAGGAGATTTAGTTTTTGATGATAATGGCAGATTCATGGGAACAGTTCAAAGTTTGTCCACTACTGATACAACTAACGATACTATTACCTTTGATGCAAATGTCATTAAAACAGAAGGAACTTCTATTATAGGGACACCGCACCTTAAAACTACGCCCACTTCACAAAGAACAAGCGATATCATCAAAGGACATGGTAGTGAAGACACTTCTATTCTAAATAGCGATATTCATATGTTAAAGTCCTTTGTAGTAAATGGCGTTGGAAGCGGAGGATATGGAGAATCTGGTTCTGCTTGGAATACCTATTATGGCAATACATTGAAAAATTCTGCCGATTCAGGCAGAGAGCCAAATTTATTTTTGCCTATTGATTTAGGGAACGATGCAAGAGGCAGTTCCAATACTTTGTATTCAAGCCATGTTATTCAAATGTATAGAGATGGAACAGACGGTATAGATGATTCAAATGCATTCAATGGAGATGATTTGGCTCTTAAAGATTTCAGGGCTATTTTCTTTGATAGATATACGATTGAAGCGGGAACTAGTTTAGTAGATAAAGGAATGGTTAGCGATTATATCACAGGAATGTCTTTTAGTGAAGATTCCGCAGGAACAACACTTGGATTAGTTGCATTTAAAACAGACGAAAACTTTGGTGAAAATGAAACCGTAAATAAAAGCGGGGGTTCTTCTGCTACTACTGCCGATGGAGTATTCATGGGCTTCAAGCCAGAAATAACTTTGCCTTCTGCTACCACCAACAATAAATCAGTAGGAAATAAAACTGTCTATTATTATAGAATAGAAGCCACAGGTGCAAATCACTTTTTAAATTATGTAGATTTAACAGGAACCTATTTGGTAAATCAAGTCGGAAAATATTACGACGCTGATGGTGCTATTCAAACTTCTTCTGATGGACAGTCATTAAATGAATTAACCATTACAGATATGGCATATGTTATTTCTCATGAATTAGACCACACTAGTTCAGCACACTTTCATATCTTGACATTAGACCACGATATGGGCGGAGATAAATGTAGAATTATGCAACCAAACCACACTTGCTTTTATTCTTATTCTCCCAAAGAAATCCAACTCAATACGCTATCTTCTAAATACACAAAGATGGGCAACGAAAATAAAATGTATGAGTCTATTAATGCTTATCAGTTTAGAAACGCAAAAGGAACACGCTCAAATGATAGCAACAATGAAGGTGTTTTATCAGCATATATTATATTAGACCTTGACAATCAGCCAGATTTAGAAAACTTTGTGTTTGTTAAGGATTCGGATTCCTTTGCGACTTTATTTGGCAATACTGCCTTAGATATGGGAATTAGCGACGGAGAAACCTCTTTCATTTCCCCCGTTGAATATACAGACAATGGGGATGTTATTGGGCATTACTTGAACTTTGGAGAGTTAAAAGAATGTTTGGGAGTAGTATCTATTTCCGAAACAATCAATTTAACTGTAAATGGAGAAATTACTTCGCAACATAAGAGAACAATGATTGGTGCAGGTGTTCAAATTGGAAGAGAAGCCCAAGACATTGTAAATGATTTATTAGAAAGCGAAGGATTGACATATGAAACTGATGGAACAACATCTTATCATTTGGCCCCAAATTTTGAAAGCATTGATTTGTTTAGTGCTATCAATTTCATATTAAAGAAAATCAATAAGACTGTTTTTGTAGAAGGAGATAACTACAAACTAAAGGATAATCAATCCGATGATTTATACTCTTCCAATATTAAAATTGGTGATGATGCGAATGTTAAAGTCTTTGAGTTTGAAAAGTCTTCTACTATCTTCAATTTCTACAATGATATTACAGTCTATGGTAGGGCGCACAAATCAACCAGAAAAGACTTAAGAAGTATTCAAAAGGTTGGTAGGAAATCATTTGAACATACAGACAAAACTTTAGTCAATCAAAATGAAGTGGACGAAAAAGCCAGAGAATTGTTTTCTCTCTACAATAGAAACAATCAAAAGATTGAATTGCTTGTGAATCATGAAAACATTTCTACTCTTCAAGTCGGAGATATTGTGAATGTTGAAATTCAGCAAGAAAATATTCCATTATCTTCCTTCTTAGTTTTGCAGATGGAACACCAATTAACAGGACTAATCAAATTACAATTAGGCAAGTATAGTAGATTGTTAGAAGATACTTTGGCTGAGATTGTAGCCACAACGAGGAAGAACGAAAAAGATAATCGTTCTGCAAACTTAACTGCAAATGAACAACAATATTACTTCTTGGAAGGCGTTAAAATTAATTTGCGTAAGTTGTTGGTTAGGAAAAGAGTCTCAAGTGGAGGCAACACATTGGGCTTTTCAGCACAATTAAATACGGGTAGCCGCACACTTGGATTCAGTGGCGGAAGCGGTGTCGTATTGACTGATTTAGTGGAGGAAGAGTTTTGATTACTGACAAATTAAAAGAATTGCTAACAAATCAGATTGTTTCGTTAATTAATTCGGGACAAGTTGGTTTAGGTGGAAATTCTTCTTCTCCAAATGCAAATGCTTTAGATGTGCCAAGTGGAGCCACTACAACCATTAATGCAGTTTCTACGGATGAAAATGTTATGGAAGTAAAGGTTTCTGTTGGTGGCGGAGCAATTACAGGTATGACTATTCGTGAAGCAGGTGTTTTTGATTCCTCTTCAAACATGCTTTCAAGAGTAAATTTTGATGGGGTAGGGCCATTTGCTTCAACAGAAACATTAGAAGTTATTTTGATTATTGAGGTGGAATAATGGTAGAAGTGAACCCGCATTACATATCGCAACTTAGCACAGGAGCAACAATTGGACAAATTGAAGATGATGTAGATTTTCCTCATACTGGGTTATTTAAATCATTAATGCAAGGTGTTTCAGGAAACTTTGTGGTTAAGAATAATACAAATGATTTTGATATTACCCAGTCTGCAAGCGACCCCGTGGTTTCTGTCGCAGTAGGTAGTTATCTTGATAATGGCGAATTGAAAACTACTTCTGGCGTAGCGACATTTAATGCGGCGGCATTCACATTTACAACAAATAAAGCCTATTACTTATTAGTTGTGAATTCTTCTGGAACTGTTGCTCTAAGAGTTCCAACAGTAGCAAATAGAGTAGCAAATCATTCTGCCGGAGACACAATTATTGCCATGATTGAAATTGCAGATGATACTTCCGCCGGTTCAAGAAAGGTTCAATTCTTCACTTCATCTAAAACAGATAACCATTTAAGTATCGCAAGAGATAATTCTGGTGCTTATACCGAAATGGGTAAAATTACTTCAGATACAGATAGCATAGACATCACAACTACTAATTCAAATGCTGATATTAATTTAACCCCACATGGAACAGGCGATGTTAAATTAGGAACATTGGCTGTTGATGGCGACCAAACCGTAGGGTCGGGACAAGATGGATATGTCTTAACTTACACTCATTCAAACGCAAAGGCGGCATTGGCTGTTTTACCGACTTCAGGTTTAGCAAATGTAGTAGAAGATACTTCCCCGCAGTTGGGTGGAAACTTAGACATGCAAACAAATTCTATCGTCACGACTTCAAATAGAGACATTAATTTAACTCCTAACGGAACAGGTAAAGTAAATGTATCTGGTGATTTAAAAGCAAGTGGAGTTCAATATCAACAATTTATGGATTTAACCGACGATTTAGCAACCGGCTATCACACAATCGCTCTTATTGAGGGTGCAACTGGGGGAAGTGCTTCTGGAACAGGAAGTCAGTCTCAAAGGGGGATAGGCACATTTTTGATTAGAAACACCGATTCTTCTAGGCATCAAACTATATCTTTAACAGCAAGTCATCTTTTCGGAGGAGCGAACGGAAACGGAATCAGCGTAGAACATTCGTCTTATTATTCTACTTTAGGAATTAATGCTGTTAGACTAAAAGAAAATTCTACTTATGATGGTGCTGTTTTACAGATAAATATTGCAGATGCAACAAATGATATTGAAGTTTATTTGAAAAATAATTTTCAAGAATCGGGATGGGTCTTAATTCAAGCAGTTGCAGATGCAAGCGACCCCTCAACGGGTTCTCTCGGTTTGGGATTTAACAATGCATATTCTACCTTTGCGGCTACTGCTACTACATCTATTACGGATATTGCACAATTGGGACAAAGGATTCAAGGCCCACTCGCTGTTGGCAGTATTAGAACAGTTGATGGAATAGAAATCAATGGTGATTTAGACCATGATGGTTCAAATGTTGGGTTTTATGGTGTTGCTCCTACTACAAGGGGGGCTGTGGCTAATTTAGGCTCAAGCACTATCGCCTCAAGACCTCCTGACGACCCTACTTTAGCGGCGGGTTTTGAACCTTCAAATGCGGCTTATCTTCAAACCTTAGAAGATGAAATAGGTTTTCTTAGAACTAAAGTGGACTTGTTGATTGATAAACTGCAATTGACGGGATTGATTTCTTGAGGTGAAAAAATGTTGTTAGAATTATTTATATTGTCTTTTATTTTTGGCTATATTACTATTTGGCTAAGTGTACCAAGTAGCACAGATACAGTAATTATCTTTGAATCCGAAGAAGAACTACATAAAATATGTTGGGAAGGTTTACGAAAAGGTAAACAATAGGATTTTTTTTCTTATAAATAGTGAAAACTAAAACTAAAATTTCACTGTTTTGAAAGACAAAAAAGGGGGCTTGAGAGACTATCTCCCCAGATAGCCCCTCAAACTGTCTTTTCTGACCAAATGCCAAAACATTCTCGGCATTCCCACAAATTTGCTTGTTTATTTGAACCAACATAGAAACCAAGTAGCCTCACGGCTAATGTTTCCGACCCACAGTATTTGCAGGTTTGTCTTAAACTCATTTATTAGTTCCGTCCTTTTTATTTTCTTTTAAAAGATTGTCCATGTATTCTTCAATGTTTTGGCTATCAATATTAGAACCGCCAAATGCTGCAAAGAATAACAAAGTCAAAACAATTAAGAAAAACAAAAGTCCAATCCATTCCCAAGTCGTCATTACCAATTCACCTCTAAATCTAAAAATTCTTCTTTTTCAATCGAGAACGCCTTTACAACTCCGTTCTCTTGACCATACTTCCACAAATCATAAACTAGTTTTGTGTCTTTCATACAATATTCTGCAACTTCCTCATATCTTCCCATTTTCCACAATTTAGGTGCATCTGCACTATCCATAAGTTTTGAATCACCGAGAGAACATTTAACAAGATTGCTAAGGGGAATTCTCTCACCGTGTAGGGAAACTAAATCTTTGCTGGTATCAATGTATTGTTTATTTGATATACACTTATTGATACAATGAATATCCATCGAATCTCTAAGAATAGCCAAATCAAAAGCGGCAATATTATGTCCTAAGACTGTGCCACCTTTTGTCAAATGGTCATCTAAATCATACTTTAATTCAGATAGTGGCTTTACAATATAGCCAGACTTTGCTAATGAATCAACAGGAACATCAGCATAAACTACACCATTTGAGCCATCCCATGTAGATACAGTAGATACCTGAAACATATGGGTATTACCAAACCCACCAATTTCATGAGACATATTCTTTGTCTCAATATCCAATGCCATTACTGACAATTACTCACCCGACCAAAGTTTGCTTAACTTTTCTTCTTCCTTGCTTCCGGTTTCTTCAAAATCAATGCGTCTTTTAAGGAAGGCCACAATTTTAGTTCCCGCTACATTGAGCATAGAACACATTTCCCAACCATCTTCACCATAAGTATTAAGTGTTTCAATAATTACTTTTGGCCCCTTTGACACATCAAAAATGATGTTTGTATTTTCCCACTTCATTTCTTTTCCTCTCCGTTTATCTTAATAAATACTGAGCGACCAACCTTATCTTCCGTAAACATATCTTGGTGCTTTTTGTAATCTCTATACGCTTGGACTTGCGATACCTTCTCTTTGTTGATGTAAGCGTCTAAAAATAACTTTTTACTGACCCATCCCTCTTCATCCTTTTCACTCATTTCTATATAAACGGAAAGCAAACGAGGCTTCTTTGAATTAGCGAGGGTTTCATCACGGCGGATTCGCAGGGCTGAACCTAACCACATCGTAAGTCTGCTATAACAGTTTTGGATGAGAAAGGCCGCTTGAGACACATGGCGACTATTCACAATGAACTTATCTTCATCTTTGGAGTATTGAGGGCTTTCTGCAATACAGTTCAGAACAGACAACTTTAGAAGCATTTTAAGCAAACGGGTGGTAAAGTTGCTCGCAATTTCTCTTACTTGTGGTTTTTCTCTTTCAATGAAGGCTTGCATCTGTTCATATCTAAACATATAAGCATCGGTAAAATCGTCTGCAAATTGAACTGTTTGAGTTAAGTCTCTACCGACATCCTCATACCTTTGATGAAGAGCATCATACAATTTAAGCAAAGCACCAACATATTTATCAATTGGTTGATTAACTTCTTCAATTTTACCTGCTTTAAGAATTTGCTTTTTTCTCATCTTATCTTGAATAAAATCAGGAACATCCCAAACATATACAATCATTCTTTGAAGAACACCTTTATGCGTCATAACTTCTTCAAGTTTCTTTGGTGGATAAGTCATAGCCAAAACAGACCTTTCACAAAAAGTCTTTTGAATATCTCCTTCCTTCAACTTTTTAGTGATTACCCAATTCTCACCAGCAAGAGTATTCATCAAAGTATTCAAATATACAATTGCGCTTTTCTTGTGTTCGGAGGTAGAGAAAACACCAGAATATTCAAATTCATCCCAATGTGCTAATCCGCTTCCTTCAAGAATACCAGCGACTCTTTTCATCTCTCTTCTTCTTCGTGTATTTCCATTGTCGTCGTCTTCTTCTACTTCAATTTCTGCCATACCCGACAAAAGACCTGCATCTGTATAATCAACAACAGACATCACATCAAATTCTTTTGGCCCTTCAAAATCACCTGTTTCCAAAGCCAAAGGTAAATTTGTTGGGTGGATGTTCTTTTTGTTAATACCCTCAAAGGTTCTTTTTGCCACAGGCCCAGTAAAATTGTATAGGGTGGATTTACCTGTTCCCGATGTTTGAATCTGCAAGAAATGTATTCTTGTATCTTCTCGGCTTGTGCCATTTGGAATAACTACAAAGTCTTTCGCAATTTGTCCTAAAATTGTAAAAAAGGAAAGAGCCGCAGGAATCTCATTCATGTGAGAAACATTACAAGCATCATCAATAAAACCGCTTACAATAGACGGTAGAATGTGTGTGGCCTTTTCTACATTTTCAGTGTGTTCAATCATATATTCTTCTTCATCAAATTCTTCATTCATATTTTCACCTTCTCTTCGGCATTTAGTGTGGCGAGTATTCTTTTGGCTATGGTTTCACCTATACCATCTACTGCTTGAATTTCAAATTCTGAGCATTCACCAATTTCCATCACTGAACCAAATTGTTTCAGTAATGCTTTTGCTTTTTTAACGGATACGCCTTTAACACAAGTTAGCATATCTATGCGTAAATCATCCGTTGTGATTCTCTTAAATATTTCGGGACGAATCACAGCCCTATCAACCGGCTTCATCTTACAAACTGCTGTAATAATAGAAGAGGCTTCTTCTTCGCTCTTTACCCAAAATGGTTTAATATCTGTATCTAAGGTAATTCTACCGATTGCGGCAAAGAATTTATTCTTTAACATGATACTTCTAGCAGGTTCACGAATTTGTGATTTGCTGTATCTTTTGATGTTAAAGATTGCTTCTTCAACACTACCATATACAATCACAATATTCGTCTTATACGCTCTATCCATATTATCTATTTGAGTCCACAATCTTTTGGACATAACAGAACCAAGAAAATCTGTTGTTGATTTTGCTTCAAAACATAAGTCTCCATAAACATAATCTCCAATCTCAATCCACTTCTTTTCATATGGGATATTGAGAGATTTTGCTTTTGATTCTACAAGACCAACTAATTTTGAACCTTCCTTTTCTCTACTATCTATGATTAACATTTACTCACCATCCAAAAAATCAGGATATCGCCAACATCGCCCAATACAATATCC
>MDTC01148465.1_pt1 | contig 12976 bp, 11 predicted proteins | sample 811181 | NCBI WGS metagenome assembly MDTC01 (sample SAMN05326644, study PRJNA326480) | marine metagenome | isolation source: seawater | place: Pacific Ocean: North | collected 2011 | reverse complement strand
TGCCAATCCCGAATCGGTGATTGCGGCTCTGGAAACTTTGGCTTCGTTGCCCGGCAGCGGGCGTCGCATTGCCGCCTTGGGCATTATGGCGGAACTTGGAAGTTATGCCGAAGTAGCCTATCAACGTGTCGGTCGTCTCGCTGCAGAGCGAGACTTATGCCTTGTGGCAGTAGGTGATGACGCGGTTGGAATGAGCGATGGCGCTCGTGAGGCCGGTGGCGAGGCGCATCAATTTTCAAAACCCGAGAGCGCATCGGAGTGGCTGTCGGCAAACACCCACTCAGGTGATCTTGTTCTCTTTAAAGGAAGTCGCATGGCCGCCATGGAGCGAGTGATGAACCAATCTTTCCCCTCATAAGAAATGCTATACTGGATTTTCAAACTATGGAGCGAGGCCCATGTGGCTGGCGAAGGCTGGGCCGAGACATTTTCGGTCTTACGACTTCTGGGATATATTACGGTGCGGGCCGGAATGGCGGCAGTGATCGCTTTTGGTCTGACTCTGGCCTTTGGTCCCCAAGTGATTCGTAAGTTGATTTCGCTGAAGGCCGGGCAGCCGATTCGCACTGCGGATGAAGTTCACAAGCTTGCCGAGCTGCACGGCGGAAAAGCCGGAACCCCGACGATGGGTGGGATCTTAATTCTCGGAGCGGTCATGGTCGCGGTGCTCATTTGTGGTAATCCGTTGAATCCGTTCGTTCTCGTGACCTCATTAGTGACTCTTGCTCTGGGAGTGCTGGGTTTTCTCGATGACTATCAAAAGGTGGCTAAGAAGAATTCCGATGGTGTCAGCGGTTGGGTGAAATTAGTTTGGCAGGCGACCGTTGGATTGGCGGCGGGAATCTTCCTTTATACCAACCAAGAGACTTCAAGTTACATCTTCTTCTCAGCAAAGAGTGGAGAGCAGAGTGCTTCGATTTCTTCCTTCAGTTTTCCCCTTTTGAGCTTTGTTATTCCTATTGGGATTCTTGCCATTCCCTTGTTCATGGCGATCTTGATGGGGACGTCTAATGCAGTGAATCTCACTGATGGGCTGGACGGCCTTGCAATCGGAGTGACCATCACCGTGGCGATGGCTTATGCTCTGATTACCTATCTTGCCGGAACTTCTCCTGCGGCCGAGTATCTTCACATTTATCATCATCGTTCCCTTGCCGAGCTTTCGGTTCTGATGTTGGCTCTGGTAGGGGCGGGTATGGGTTTTCTGTGGTTCAACTGCCATCCCGCGAGAGTCTTTATGGGAGACACCGGCTCACTTGCAATTGGTGGAGCGCTTGGAATGACTGCGATCTGCGCAAAGCAGGAATTTCTTCTGGTCATTATCGGCGCGGTCTTTGTGATGGAGGTGCTCTCTGTGATTTTACAAGTCGGTAGCTTTAAGTTGCGCGGGAAACGTATTTTTAAAATGGCGCCGATTCATCACCACTTCGAATTGAAGGGGTGGAATGAAAACCAAGTGATCATCCGTTTTTGGATTCTCTCAATTCTTTTCAGCCTCGGGGGCATTGCCCTGCTAAAAGTGATCTAAATCCATGCTTAATCTCACCGGAAAAACAGTCGCCATTTTGGGCGCGGGACGCAGTGGCCGGGCCGCTGCCGCTCTTGCGTATCATTGTGGTGCTTTGGTGACGGTTTATGATGCGGGCGAGGCTTCCAGGGTGCCTGCGGGGTGTGATGGGGTTTCCAATGCCACAGCCGAAGTGGGTCGGTCAGTTATCGTCGATCTTGTCGTGACCAGTCCGGGGATCGAAACCGGCGGAGGGTTTGTGCAAGCCTTCGCTGAAGGAAGTGGAGCGCTTTGGGGGGAGATTGAATTGGCCTGGCGATGTTATCCCGGACGAACCATCGCGATCACCGGGACCAATGGCAAAACGACGACCACCGAGTTAGTTCGTGAATTGGTCAAAGCGACCGGACGAAGTTGTGTCGCTTGCGGGAATTACGGAGTTCCGCTTGCCGAAGTGGTTTTGTCCGGTGAGTTCCCTGATGTGATCGCACTCGAATTGAGCTCGTTTCAATTGGAAACCATCGACGCATTCAAGCCTGATGCCGTGATTTGGCTCAACTTCTCTGCTGATCATATGGATCGCTATGCCACATTGGAAGAGTATCGCGGGGCCAAGCTGCGGATCTTCCGGAATTGCGACATGACGACGCCTTTGGTGATTCGCTCGGGAGAAAATCTCGGGGAACTCAAGGGCCTGCAGGTGACTTTCTCATCCGAAGTTGAAGCTGATTGGTCTTTGCGAGGAGACATGATTTACAAAGGAAAGAGCCCTTTTGTCGCCCTCTCCAATACGCGTTTGCGCGGATCCCATAATGCCGAAGATCTGATGGCCGCATGTGCGGTCGTTGATGGACTGACTCCGGAGCTTGCGGTGTCGGCATTGAAGGACTACCGGCCTCCTGCGCATCGTTGTGAGGTGGTGGGTATTCTTGATGGCGTGGAGTATCTCAACGATTCCAAAGCAACCAATCTTCACGCACTTGAGTCGGCTTTGAAATCTCAGGTTCGTCCGACCGTTCTCTTGGTGGGAGGAAAAGAAAAGGGGCTTGATTACCAACCGCTCGCAGCTCTGCTTTCCGAGAAGGTCATTCAACTCGTTTCCTTTGGCGAAATTGGACCGGCCCTCTCGCAGGCGTTTTCTGAACTTCTGCCCTGCCAATCTGTCTCAACTCTTCGCGAAGCCGTCGCGGCGGCCCAGAAAGCGGCCCCCCCGGGAAGCACCATTCTCCTCTCGCCCGGAACATCGTCCTTCGATCAATTTCGGGGTTATGAAGAACGGGGTGAAGCGTTTCGTTCACTCGTTCTCGACCTCAACTAATCAATCAACCAAAACCAAAAAAAATGAATACCAGACCAACCCTGCAAACGAAAAGGAAGGCCCCGTCCAAGTCGGGCTTTCGAATCCTCCGCGCCGCCACCCGCCGCAACTCGCGCCGTAAACAACGCGCCGCAACCACCGCGGCGCCCGAAGAGCTGGGTGAAGTTCCTGGAGTAGGAGTGGCGCGAGCGCTCGTGGTAATCCTTCTTCTCCACGTAGCTGCGATTGCTGGAATTTACCTTCACAACAAATGGAATAGCTCCTCCGATTTGAAAGCCGCAGTCGCTGATAACGATAGTAAGGAGAAAAAGCCGATCATTGTCCCGGGCGGAAAGACTGATCTGCTTAACAAGGGTGACAACTATGCTACGGTGGCGAGGAAGCATGGGGTGAGTGAAGAATCCCTTCGCCGGGCTAATAATGGCGCTCTTCCCAGAGCTGGAATGAGGATCAATATTCCCGGCCGGCGTATCGAGTCAACGACACCTTCCGATGCTGTCATCGGGGTGATTGGAGAGAACGAAAGACCTGAAATCGATCCGATTCCTCATAATGAACTCCCACTGATTCAGCTTGATAATACTGGCACTCTTCAAAATAGCGTTCCGGGTGAGCTGATGGAGACTGAACCTGCGGTAAGCTCCCGCACCAATGATCCGGTCTTGATTTCTCCTCGCACCCCTGAAACCGCGACGAGATCTCTGGGCTCAAGCGAAAGCTATACCGTAAAGAGTGGAGATACTCTTTGGGGCATTTCTCAAAAAAACAAGGTCAGTGTTAAAGATTTACTTACTATCAACGGTATGAAAGAGAACTCGGTTCTCAAAATCGGTAAGGTTTTGAAGATTCCCGTACGCTAAGATCCATTTATGGGTAAAGGAGCTTCCATTTTACTTTTTCTCGCAGTTGCTGCTCTCGTCACGGTTGGTGTGGTGATGTTGGCGAGTGCGAGTGCGAAGTGGGACTCTTCCGACGAGCAATACCGCTACCTTGTGAAGCAGGCCACCTGGTTGGGGTGCGGGCTTGTGGGGATGTTTATCATCTCGATGATGGATTACCGTTTCTTGAAGCGATTTGCGCCCCTGATGTTTGCGGTTACCTGCGTGGCTCTCATTCTTTGCTACGTGCCGGGAATTGGAGACGCGTCCCATGGGGAAAGCCGCTGGATCAAACTCCCGGTGATCGGCCGATTTCAGCCTTCCGAGCCCGCCAAGCTGGTGATCATGGCGTCACTGGCGGCTTGGTTTGCGAGGTATCAGGCGGAGATCGGAAGTTTTTGGAGAGGATTTGTCATTCCGAGTTTACTGCTGGGAGTGCCCTTGATGTTGATCCTTTTTGAATGGGACATGGGAACGGCTGCCGGATTGGGGGCGGCTGGTCTTATGGTGCTTTTTGTTACCGGCACGCGTTGGTTTTATCTCTTGCCGACGGTGGTGATCGGTGCGGCCTTGTTTGCATTAATGGTCTCCCAAAGTCCAAACCGTATGAACCGTCTCAAGGTCTTTCAGGACCCCTTCGCGCATATGGAGGGTGCGGGGCGTCAGCAGGCTCTCGCAATCGAAGCCTTTGGAAATGGTGGCCCGACCGGAGTGGGATTAGGCAATGGGGTGGTGAAGCAGATGAATTTCCCTGAACACCACACGGATTTTATTTTCCCCATCGTGGGGGAGGAACTCGGAGTTTGGGTGGCGATGGGGGTGATTCTTTGCTTTGTCGTGATCATGTTGGTTGGAATGGGGATTGCCCTGACGACCTCGGATCTTTTTGGAAGAATTCTCGGGATCGGGATCACTTGTAGTATCGTGATTCCGGCGATGATGAATATCGGCGTGACCACGGCCTCGCTTCCCAACACCGGTTTGCCTCTGCCGTTTGTCAGTTACGGTGGCTCAAGCCTTGTGTTCACTCTGTTTATGGTGGGGGTGCTCTTCAGCATTCTGCGTCGGACCACCGCAGTTGATCCTACGGAAATTCCAAAGATCAAAGAGAAGGTTTTCGAGGTGAAGCTGTAGGTGAAGAGCCACGAGGTGTGGCGCTACCAAAAGTGAGGGCGAATTCGGTGACCGACAATCCCTTATGCTGGAGGTCAATTTCTTCTGGCCACCCGCTTCCCCGGGGCCGACCGCGCGCTACACCGCGCCTCTGCAGAGGTGGGATGTCACCACATTCTCAGGGGTTACAGAGGAACCCATGCTGATCGTACGTTACTCCTCTCAGACCTATCGCCCTAGACATCATAATTTCACCGAGGAATTTATCTTCGAACCCCTACTTTAAGGGCGAATTGATCCCGGGGTGGCCAGTGAGTTACAGGCTCTCGATGTAAAACAGATCTGCTTCTTTTTTGGCGGGGTGAATCCCAAGGGAAAGTTGATCGGATTTGATTACAAAGTGAGAGACTTTGCGAAGTGAAAATGTGGGAGGAAGCGGAGGATGGCTTCAATGGCAAAGGGGTCAGACTCTCAGACTTTGTTATGGCATGGCATTAGTTTTTGACTTTGAAATGCCGGTCAAATTCTTTTCCCGCTTGCTCCATTACTTCGAAAAAATCTTGAAACGCCTTTTCCATAATTTTCTGAGCCTCCGGATTCAAGGATTGAACGGATTTCATGAACTTATCGTTCATCACTTCTTTCATCTCAGCCTCCCGGGCAGCCATTTTTTGATGAATGGATTCTCTCATTTCCTGGGTCGCGACACCGAGAGGTTCAAGCTCCTTGGCCATGTTTGAAAACCGGTCGCCAATTTTATTGATCTTGTTGGCGGTAGATCTGGCTGTTTTTGTGTCGGAGACTGCGGAGACTGCTTTGGCGAATTCCCCCATGGAATCCATGATTTTATTGGCGATCTCTTCCTGCCTGGCTCCGTCGTTTTGGGATGATTCCGATGAATTCCCATTGCTATCAGCGGTGTGGTTCTTGTCACAAGCGGAAAGAAAGAGAGAGATGGCGAGGTTTGTGATTATTGAGAGTCGTTTCATTTGAGGAACTGTTGTTATTGATTTTCTAAAAAACGATCTTCAAGGATAATCCAAGTAGAGGAATAGCAATTTCATAAGGTAATACTGAGAGGAAAGTTTGTAAAAATCTAGCCGCATAAGAACCCTCAAGTGACAATATGAGAAAGATGATTTCAGGATGCTGATGACAAGAACCTGAGTCAAACCAGGCACAATAAATGGCGCCTCGGCAATGCCGCGACGCCATTTTTGGAAAAAAGTTTGTTCTTACTTCTTCTCGATCGCGTAGAGGTGGGTCTGGGTGGCGATGTAGAGGACGTCGTTGGCGGCCACGGCGCTGGAGTAAATTGGAGCGGGAAATTCGACAGTGGCCAGGGACTTGTATTCCTTGCCGGCCTTCAGGATGTGAAGTTCGCCGTCCTCGGTTCCCATCCAGACCTTGCCGTCGGCAACGAGGGTAGATCCCCAGATGCGGGATTGGGTTTCGTGCTTCCAGTGTTGTTTGCCGGTTTTGGCGTCGTAGCAATGAACGTCACCATCGTATTCGGCTGCGTAGAGGAGTCCGTCGGCCAAGCTGAGTGTGGAGATGGAACGTCCGACCTCTTTGGAATTCCAGACGGTCTTTCCGTCAGGGCCGATGCAGAGGATATTGCCCACGCCATCGCCGTGCTCGGGGTCCTGACCGATGATAGCGTAGACCAATCCATCGGCGATAATGGTGGTGCCGATGATTTCACTAGGGCCGGAGTAAGTGGCGTATTTAATGGGTTTGCCGTCCTTCATACGATACTCGGGAGGATTACAATCGATGCGCCAGAGTTCCTTGAAGACGTCGAATCCTTCGTCGTCTTTGATCGTTTTTGGGTCGAAGGCGTAGGTGAATCCGTCGCCGCCACCCCAAACGATGGCGTTCTTACCGCCGATCTTTCCGTAAGCGGGAGAGGACCAACTGGCGTGTAGCACGCGGGTGGAGACCTCGGAGACTTCTTCGCCGGTGAGTTTGCCGGTCTTTTTGTTGAGAGAGATCAGAGACGGGGCGTTGGGCGCGGGGATGTTAGTGTGGGACCAATCGACTCCGTTGGACGTCGCGGTGATGAGCATGTCGCCGACTACGACGGGCGAGCAACTTGAGACGTTATGCGGAAAAGTTCCGATGTTGTCTCCGTCGCGCATGTCATATATCCAAATAATATCGGCAGATTGGGTGCCAATTTCAACAGGCGTGCCGTCTTTGGCCGCGGAAGAATATCTGGCTTCGTCTTTAAACGGGCCGTCGTTTCCGTTGGCCATACCATCCACGTCGAGACACATGACTTCGCCACGGTTGGTGACAAGATACATGCGATCACCGTCGATAGCAGGAGAGGAGCAAAGTCCAACGTATTCCCAGTCGCTCACCTTGCCGGCGCCAAGCTTAGGAATTACGAGCTGCCAGAGGAAGCTGCCAGTTTTTTCATCGAAGGCCATGAGCACTCCGCGGTCGCCTTTTTGCGCGGGGTCGCGGGGTGATTCGTTATTAGTGCCGACGAAGACTTTGCCTCCGGCTACGACGGCATTACCGTAGGCTTGGGAGCCTAGCTTAGCGGCCCACTTGATGTTCTTGGCGTCTTTGAGGATGGCGGCTTCAGTGTCGTCATCGAGTTCTCCGGGATGGATGTCGACGGGGAGGTTCTTGGCATTCCCGACCATATTGCGGGAGGCGTCCTTGCCCCACATGGGCCAGTCTTCTGCGGAGGCGGTTGAGAGGGCGAGCCCTGTTAGGAGGAGTCCGGTGGTGGTTTTCATGAAGTGTCTTTTGCTAAGTTTAAGTGGCTGGGCTTATTCGCCAGCGGAAATTTTGATGTTGTCGATGTAGACTCGCTTTTGAGCCTGTGGAGAGAAGGCGTAGATTCCGGGAGCGCCGTGCGGGTGAAGTTTTTTGACGGGAACTTTAATGGTCCATTCGGCGGGTTCGTCTTCGCCTTTGGTCCAGGCCTTGGCGCGGACTTCACCAGTGCCGTCACCATTGTTTTTAACGTGGGTCTTGAGGTGATACCATTGGTTGGCTTTGACCGGGAATTTGACTGCTTGTTGGACGCGTTCGTAGTTACTGGAAACCTCGAGGACGTTTTTGTTGCCGACGAGGCTGATCTTGTAACGTTGGTTGATGAGACCGACCTCGGATTTGATACGTCGGTTTCCGTCGGTCATGACGTTGGCTTCAATGACGTAATTGGTCATGTCCTCGCCGCCGAAGAAATTCATCGTTCGCTGAAAGAGAACATTATCGAGGCGGTTGGCGATGACCTTGGAGCCGTCCTTTTCAAGGACATACCATTTGATGCGCGCACCGAGCCAGGCGAGGGGCGGGAAGTTCACTTTTACGCCGTCGGGAGATTCCATTTTAAGTTCGACGTCTTCGAAGTTGGCGGTATACCCGATGGTCGCTTCAACGCGCCCGCGGGTTGTGGCGGACATGCCCTTGTGAGTGACTTTCAAAGCTCCGGCGGAAAGTGCCGCGTCCTCGCCTGCGGTGACGGTGCCGGTCTTGGCATCAAGGGTCGCATCAACCTTGGCTTTCACCTTGGCGGTGGGCGGGATGAATTTCTCCCAGCTCAGGTCTTCGGTGATGATTTCGACGCGGCGACCGCTCTTATCGAGGCCGTAGACTTTGAATTCCTGTTTCTGGCCGGGGGCGATCGCGAACTCAGCGGGAACAATTTGAAGTTGGGCGACGGGGCCGAGAGCGGCTTCCTTGTTGTCGTCTTTACTTCCGACATATTTGCCCTCTTTATTGCCGAAGCAGTAGAGGCCGTCGCGGGTGGAGAGGTAAATCTTGCCGGCCCAGATGGTGGGCGCGGCGAGTGCTTTTACGCCACTGCCATCGGCGGCTTTAATTTCAGCATTGGAGAGAACTTCGGCTTTCGCGTCGGTGGGCTTGACGATGGCGAGTGAGCCCTCGAACCACGGAGCGTAGATTTTGCCGTCACCGTAGGCTGGCGAGGCGTGGATTTGGTCTGGAGCGAGTTTTTCCTGCCAGAGGGTCTTGCCGGAGTCGGCATCGACGCAGATGAGTTCTCCGGTGAAGTTGGTGGTGTAAACGCGATCTTTAACAAGGGTAGGCGAGCTGGTGAACCCAATGTGGTCGTCGTTGCGCCACACTTCCACGTCCTTATCGAGGACGAGTTGCTCGGCAGGGTATTCCTGGGGAATGTTGATGCAAACGAGGCGACCTTTGGAAGTGGCGTCGATATTTTCCTTACCGTGGAGGGCGATGAGCTTGTCTTCGTAAAGAACGACCTGTGAGTTGACGCCACCCTGTGAGAGTTGGAAACGCCAGACGGGCTTGCCCGTGCGGGCATTGACACAAACGATGTTGCCGCAACCGGTACCGGCGTAGAAGACGCGCTGGTCACCGAGTTGTCCGAAGACGGGCATGCAGAAGGAGCTATCCACCGGGCGAACGCCGGGAGTAGAATACCAGACGAGCTCGCCGGTGAGTTTGTCGAAAGCGTAGAAACGGTCGCGAGCCGGCCCGGTGGTGCCCCAGTTGGCGGTGACGCAGTGAAAGATAACGAGAGGACCGTCGATGGCGGCGGAGCCGGTGCGGCCGTTCGGGAAGGTAAGGCGGGCGAGTTCTTCCATCAGGGAAATTTCCCAAATGTCCTTGCCCTCGGGTGTGACGGCGACACAGCGACCGTTGGACATCTGGAGGTAAATGTTACCGGTTTCGGCATCGACGATGGGTGATCCAATCCCGTAGCGGTTGTAGACAACGTCGGAGATGTAATCGCTGTAGCGTTTTTCCCAAAGCTTCTCGCCGGTATTGGCGTCGAGGCAGAGGAGAATTTCTTGCACGCCTTCAGCCGTGTCGTCGCCCTCCTGTCCGTATCCAAAGGCGTAGAGTTTGCCATTGGCAATGACGGGTGCGCCTGCGCCGTTTAGGCCATACTTCCAAAGCTGGTTCTCTGCGCCGGGTTCCCACTTGTCAGGAAGGCCAGTTTCATTGGAGGTGCCATTTTGATTGGGGCCACGCCAGCTCAGCCAGCCCTCGGCGGGCTCTGCAAAGGCGGTGCCAGAGATAAGAAGGGCTCCGAAGAGCATGGAACGGAAATTCATGAGGTGTTTCATACGACGATCAGGGACGGAACTCTCAACTTTTCAGGCTCATCCGTCAAGGCAGCGGATGGGGCGGGATCTTGCTGGCTGCTTGAAACTCTCGCGAAGATGCTTTATTTCATCCACCGATGACCCTTTCGATTATGCCAGGTGATCCCGTTTTTGAGTTCAAAGTTATCTGTGGTTTTCCTCAGAGCGCCGAAAGTGGCCTGCGACTCCATTTCAACTAGCTCTCTGCCAAGGCAGGAGTGCTTTCCCTGCCCGATGGAGAGGTGGGGGCTATTGGTGCCGGAAATGTCGAAAGTTTTGGGGTCTTCGAAAATGTCCCCATCGCGGCTGGAGGAGGCGAGGAGGAGAATAACGGTGATGCGTTGAAGGCATCCATTGAGACGAGCTACGCTGCGCGGGATTTATCGCAGAGTTGAATCACGAGACGATGAAGAACCATCCGGTGATCTTGGGAGGAGGTGACGAGGGCTTTGTCTCCGGCGAGGCAATGCTCCATGCTCTTTTGAAGTTGGGGCAGGGTGAAACGGCGGGCAGCTTGTGCGGCCATCTTGAGCCCCCAGGTGTTGATGGTGCCGTCTTTCTTTTTGGGGAGAACCGCTTTGACTGCTTCGGGTGCGCTGTTCACCGAGCCGTAGGGTTCGGTGAGCTTGGCAAAGAAGAGATTTCGCACTGTCGGGATGATGGAGGCTTTGATCAAGCCCACCGCATTTTCGTTTTTATTGAGAAGGGAATCGATGAGGTGGATCGCACGTTTGGCATCGCGTTTTTCGATGGCTCGGGAGATTTCCCAAATAACACCTTTGTGACTGACTGGGACGATGAGCTCAACGTCTTCGACGGTGACGTCGCGTCGCTCCCTGCCGAGATAGAGATCGAGCTTGTTGATCTCGTTATTGATTTGTCGGGTCTCGGCACCAGCGCGTTGAACGAAGAGAGCGAGGGCTTCGCCTTCCAGAGTCATGCCGGATTCGCGAGCGAGGCGACCGGCTTTGATGGCGACTTGCTCCTCCCAGCCTTCCTTGGAGATGTCGATCTTATCGTAAGAACGATAGTCCGCGTTTTTTTTGAGCCACTTTCCAAAGCGTCGTACGCCGCTGATGGCATTTGAGCTGACGAGGAAAATGACGCCCGGTGGAAGTCCGGCCTGGAGGGTTTCAAGGAGATTTTCCACCCCTGAGATCGCACGTTCGGCTTCGCTTGAGCGGTCGTTGCCGAGGAAGTTGGCCCCCTTGAGCCAGACGACTTTGTCGCCGCCGAAGAAGCCGATGGTTTGGAGCGCTTCGTTGGCCGAAGCGGCTTTTTGGAATGCGTCCTCAGCATTGTCTGCCACGCCCTCGATGATTTCGTTGGCGAATTCGTCGCTGCCGGGTGGCTTCAGTTCCTCGAAAAGAGCGGCCGCTTCTTCCGCGACGCGTCCTTCGTCTGATCCGGTGACGACATAAACTGACATGGGAAAAGTTTAGAGATTGAGGAAGACTCCCGCAAGCATTGAGGCCCTATATGAACTCCTGGTAAGTCGGTTTGATCACCAACTCTGGCACGACGACGTGCTTTGGGAGTTGCGCGATGGCGACGATGAGGGAGGCGATGTCCTCAGGGTGGACCATGCGGGCTTTCTTCTCATCGGGGACGGGGACGGGGCGTTCGTCGAGGATGGGGGTGTTGACCTCTCCTGGATAAATGCTGGTGATGCGCACGCCGCTGTCGGCTTCTTCGGCGTTGATGGCAGAGGCGATCCCGCTGACGCCGAATTTTGAGGCAGCGTAAGCCATGCCCGCGAGCGGATAGGCGCGTTTACCCGCGATGGAGGAGACGCTAAAGATAAGTCCGTCGCCGCGCTCACGCATTTCGGGAAGGGCGGCGTGGACGATGTTGTAGAAACCGGTGCAATTAATCGCGACGAGCTTGTCGAAGTCTTCGGGCGCGAGTTCTTTGACCGATCGCTTGGCGATGTTGACCCCGGCGGCATTGACGATGATGTCGGGGACGCCGAGTTCCCGGAAGGTCGCGATGACTTGCTCCCGGTCGGAGATGTCGCAGGCTTTGATCTTGAGGTTTTCTCCGGCGACGGCCCCGAGTTTGCCTTCGTTGCGTCCGCAGATGGTGACGGAGCATCCGGCTTCGGCGAGGGCTTGCGCGGTGCCGAGCCCGATGCCGCTTCCACCGCCGGTGACGATGGCTGTTTTTCCTGAGAGTGGTTTCATTTAATCAAAGATGGGGTAGAAAGTGTTGAAGGCGTTTTCGCCAAAGACGGCCGGGTCGTTGAAGCGGCGATGTTGGTCCAGAGCGGTGATGGCAGCGAGTTCCTCTTCGCTCAAGGTGAATTCGAAGAGATCGAGATTTTCGCGGAGATGTTGGGAAGATTGCGTCTTAGGGATGGGAATAGTGCCTCGGTGCATCGCCCAGCGAAGGGCGACCTGCGCGGGGGTGCGCTCATGGGCTTCCGCGATTTTGAGAAGGACAGGATTGGTCAGGACGCGTTCATTTTCCCCGGCCATATCGAGCGGGAGATAGGAATCAGCCCCGAAAGGCGAGAAGGCCGTGATGGCGATGTCTTCTTCCTGGCAATAGCGCACCATAGCGTTTTGGGTGAGGTAGGGATGAAGCTCGATCTGGTGCACCGCGGGCTTGATGCGGGCGTAAGAGAGAACGTCGCGCAGCGAGCTGGTGGTGAGATTGCAAACGCCGATTCTCTTGACGAGTCCGGCGTCGACGAGTTCCTCCATTGCTTTCCAGGTGTCGGAGTAGGGGACTTTGATCGGAGACATCGCGTCTTTTCCTGCGGTCCAACCCGGCGGATACATTTCGTCGAGGGGAACAAACTCGAGGGCGATGGGAAAGTGAACGAGGTAGAGATCTAGGTAGTCGAGCCCAAGATCGGCGAGTGACCTCTCGCAGGCGGCGCGGACGTGTTGAGGCTCGTGGTATGTGTTCCAGAGTTTGCTCGTGACCCAGAGGTCATCGCGGGAGCAGAGCCCGGCGTCGAGGGCGGATTTGATGCCCTGGCCGACGAGGGATTCGTTGCCGTAGTCGCAAGCACAGTCGAGATGACGGTATCCGATCTCGATCGCTTCGTGGACGATTT
>MDTC01057296.1_pt1 | contig 12977 bp, 12 predicted proteins | sample 811181 | NCBI WGS metagenome assembly MDTC01 (sample SAMN05326644, study PRJNA326480) | marine metagenome | isolation source: seawater | place: Pacific Ocean: North | collected 2011 | reverse complement strand
TAAGATGAAGAAAAGTAAAAACAATCTGTGGAGAACCAAAACCTATTTGGTTGGTCATATGCAGTATAAAAGTGGTCGTGATTGGAGAGGTTATGTTACAGAGGAATTAAAACCTTTGGGTGTAACCGTTTTTGATCCATACCACAAACCATTCGTTGAAGATGTAGACGAAGATGAACCAGCAAGAGTAGAAATGCTTCAAATGATGGAAGACGGAAAGTATGATGAACTTACTCGTAGAATGAAGAAAGTTCGTAATTACGATTTAAACCTCGTTGACAGAAGTGATTTTATTATTGCAAATTTACAACCTGAAATTGCGAGTTGGGGTTCTGCCGAAGAAATCGTTACTGCGGTTCGTGAGCAAAAACCTGTGTTTGTTGCAATTGAAGGTGGAAAAGTCAAAACTCCATTATGGATGCTTGCGATGTTTCCACACAAATACATTTACAATAGTATTGAAGAAGTTGTGGACATGATCAAGAAAATCGATAGTGGAGAAGTTCGTTTAGACTCAGGACGATGGAAACTGCTCAAACGAGAATACCGATAAAACAATTTTGCTTTGTTTGTACAGGAAATCTGTATAGAAGCAAGTATGCTGAGGCCTGTTTTAATTATTTGTGTATACAAAATAATATAACAGATATTCGTGCATTTAGTCGTGGATTGCGTGTTCAACCAACTGAAAAGTATGTACACGGAGAATCTTTTACATTTCCAATACGACTCGCAGTTGCTTCTTATGAACGAATTAAAAGTCGTAATATTCCAATTTGTTTGATTGGAGCAACAAATCAAATGCTTGATAATTACGATTGTGCTAGTAGTGAAAAGATTATTTTGATGAATAAAGATGAACATATGCCTTGGATGAAAAAAAAGCATTCTGATTATCTTGATAAAGTTGAATGCCTTGGAATAGGTGACAAAAATTATTTACCTGAAAATGGATATGACGGTCCTGCTTGGGAAATAGATGATGCACTTGATGCAATTGAAGTATTCGTTGAAAATTTTTTTAAAGAACAATTACAATAATTTTGTAATTTATTTTTGACTATCATATTTATGTATGAACGGAAGAAATAGATGGACTATAAAAAAATACCAGTAGGAAAAAACGCACCTTACACGGTTAATTGTGTAATTGAAATTCCACGTGATACTAATCAAAAATATGAGTTTGATGACGAAATTCAAGCATTTCGACTTGATAGAATACTAAAAACTGCGATGCGATATCCTGCTAATTATGGTTTTATTCCTTCTACTCTTGGAGAAGATGGAGATCCTGTTGATATGCTTACATACAATTGGACACCAATGGCAATGGGATGCGTTGTTAGATGTCATGTGGTTGGGGTTTTGGAAATGGAAGACGATGGAGAAATGGATTGGAAAGTTATAGGCAGACCGGTCACTTCATATAAAAAAGATATTACTGATATTCATAATATCAATGAATCGTTTCTTGAAATGGCAAAAAACTTTTTTCAACACTATAAAGACTTAGAAGGAAAAAATGTAAAAATAGGTAATTGGTTACCACGTGATAAAGCAGTTGAAGTGGTTGCTGAAAGTATTAAAAGATATTATGACAATAAAAATATTTAATATATATTTATTTTCATGAACCAATCACCAGCAACAAGCAAAAGAAGAGGAAGTAGTGGGTTTATTCGTCCTGAGTTTTATGCAAAACATAAAAAGCATAAAGGAGAAGTTTGTTCGCAAAATATTGGATATACTCTTGCTGAGTATGCAGACAATGTTGAAAAAATGGTGACCTCTGGTGATTATCGTTTGTTTTACAAGCATTTTTACTATGCTGATGAAAATATGCAATTGCAATATAAAACAAAAAATGCAGACGACGATTTTATAATTGACAAACAAAAGTTTGCTAAGTAAAATGAGGGAATACAATGCAACTAAAAGACGACGGAAGAAAAGAGAATAAAAATCCTGCATTTGGTGGGGTAATGATCAAATGTAAAAATAAAGTTTTATTGTGCAAACGTAGTGATGATTTGCCTGAGCATTTATTACCAAGTTATTGGAGTGTACCATCGGGATATGTAGAACCAAACGAAGAAATAAAAACTGCGGCTATACGAGAAACCTTTGAGGAAACTAAAATAAAATTAAATGACAATGATGTCAAATTTTTATCAGCATTTGAAACTTTTGATAAAACAGGAGTTTTTTATGACTATATATGCGAAATAGATAGTGAAGTTGAACCTATTTTAGATTTTGAACACTCAGAGTGGGGTTACTTTTCGGTAGACGAAATACCAAGTCCAATTACTTCTGAAATGAAAAACGATGTAATTTTGGCATTATCTTAAATAAAAATGATTTTATTAAAAAAACTTGCAGAACAGGTTTCAAATGAATATGCTACAGAATTGTTGTATAAAACATTTTACAATATGCCCGAGTATGTTTTTAATGATTTTGTGATGTCTAAAAATGGTTTTTTTCAAAAAGAATTTAAAAGATTATACAAACAAAATCCTGATATAGATGAAGACGAACTTGAGTATGAATTTGAAGATTGGGTTAATATTAAGTGGAAATTAAAAGTTCTAACAGTAAATCCATCGGATTTCACCAAAAACAACCAAAAAACTATGATAAGTAGAAAATTTGGTGATTTAAATCCAAATAATGTACCTGATGATGAAGAACGAACTGAGTTTCAACGAAAACTTGCAAAGAAATTAAAACCTGGTACAAATGAACCTGTTATTGTTTTAAGTAAAGGAACTGAATATCGTTTACTTGAAGGATGGCATAGAACAATGGCAATTTTGAGTTTAGGAAACAACGGTGAAACTGATCCTACAAAATGGAATCGTGTAAAAATTAAAGCATATGTTGGAACAGGATCATCTGTAAAAAATGTGTGGTAGAATATGAAACTCAATGGAAAACTTTATTTAAAAGAATCTTCTGTGTTAGATATACTTGAAGATATTGTTATTATACTTGAACAAGGTGAGTGGCACAAAATCCATAAAGAATTTGGAAATCACGTAAAACAAGAACACGCAGAAGATGTTGCTAAACAACTAGCAGATTTTCAAGATATGTTTCGTGTGTATTTTCGTCAGGAAAGTTATAGAAAAATTGAAGATATTATTTCTATTTCAGAAGAAAATATGTATGATGTTGTAAAAGAAAAAGTAAGTTTATATACGCAAGGAGCATATGGTGTAATTATTTCTTCAGATGATTCTTCAATTAGAAAATTCGTGTTTAATAAAAGTATCAATTATTTTATATCTAAGTTAGAAAAAAAGTATGGAAATTAGACAAGGTAAATTTTTGTCAAACTTGTTGGTTATTTTTCTTGAAAAAGATGATGAACAATACGAGCAATTAAAACCTGCATTTGAAAAACATGGTTGGGCATTCAAGCACGATAAAAATATTTTTTTTGATGTAACGACTTTAAAAAGAAAAAAAATAAATGATGTTCACACTAAACTTTTTATAGAAGCACATGAAACTTCTCATTATATTTTTAAGCATACTAAAACTTCAAAACAAAACGAAGCAGAAGCAGATTATGGAGCAATATTATTATGCAAAGCAAAAAAATTTAATAAATCATATAAAATAGGTTTAGAAGAATTTGCTGATAGAAATAATATAACTTTTAAAAAATTTAAACAACAACACGGAGATAAATTACACAAACAATTAAAATCCTATATATGAATATTTTTACTGCAAAAAACTATTTATATGTATGGATAACAATGATGAACTTAAACCTGATGATCTCGGAACCGTTGCTAAGAATTTTATAAATGCTATGAAAACTTGGCAGGCAGCCGGAAGACCCATTGTTGGTAAATCTACGTGGAATAAAAGACTTTCAATTTGTCGTAGTTGCGAATGGTGGAGTGAAATTGCTCAAACACAAATAGCAAGATGCAGAAAGTGTGGATGTAGTAGTGCAAAATTGCTATTAGCAACAAGTAAGTGTCCGTTAAACCCACCAAAATGGGATACAGAAAACACCAAATAAAGTTGTTGCCTTTTTCAAAAAAAACTTCATAATTGATTATCAATAAATGAGTATAGTCATTAAAACATGGAATGAAAACGTCAAAAACTTACATACAAACCACAAAAGCAAACTTGTTGATGCAAAAAAATGGACTGCAAGAAAACAAATTTGTTCAACGTGTGAGTTTTATGAACAATACACAAAAGACCACGAAGCATTTAAATGCAAAAAATGTGGTTGCATTGGAATCAAGTTTATGATAAATTCAAATAAATGTCCTTTAAAAACACCAAAATGGAATTAGTTATATTATGATGGGAGATCTTACACCTAGAGCACAACAAGCACTTGCACTTTCAAAAAGAGTTGCAATAGAGTTAAAAGCAAATTCAGTAGGTTCTGAACACTTACTTATTGGAATCATACAATTGGGTCAAGGAGTTGCAGTTAATGCACTACTTCGTCTTGGAGTTGACTTGGTTACAATTCGTTCGGAAGTTGAAGAAGAATCCAAGAAAAAGAATTCTGACAAAACGGCAAAAGGAGAAAACGAAATTACACACACTCCAAGATTGAAAAAAATTATTGCTCTTGCAGGAAAAGAAGCAAAAGAAATGAATCATAGTTATGTAGGAACAGAGCATTTGTTACTTGGTATATTGCGTGATGATGGTGGACTTGCATCCAAAATTCTTAAAAAACTTGATATTGATCTTAAGTCGTGTCGTAATGAGATTCTTGCTGAAATTGATCCTAACTTTGAACCCGATGATCTTGAGTCTGCTTTTGCAGGAAACGAAACAGAAAGTTCATCTTCTAAATCCACTTCCAAAACACCTGCATTAAAGTCGTTTGGACGTGATCTTGTTCAACTTGCAAATGAAGGAAAACTTGATCCTGTGGTTGGTCGTAAAAAAGAAATTAATCGCATAGTACAAATTTTATGCAGACGAACAAAAAACAATCCGATTTTGATCGGTGAAGCAGGTGTAGGAAAAACTGCAATTGCCGAAGGCATTGCTCAAGAAATTTCTCATGGTACAATTCCTGAAATGCTTAAAGATAAAAAAGTGTTTATTTTAGATTTAGCACTTATGGTTGCAGGTACAAAATATCGTGGTCAATTTGAAGAACGAATTAAGTCAGTTATGAAAGAAGTTCAAAAAGATGGCAATATTATTTTGTTTATTGATGAACTTCATACTATCGTAGGAGCAGGTGCGGCCGAAGGTTCTATGGATGCTTCTAATATTATTAAACCTGCATTAAGTCGTGGTGAGTTGCAAGTTATTGGTGCAACTACTCTTGAAGAATATCGTAAGTATATTGAAAAAGATAACGCATTAGAACGAAGATTTCAACAAGTTCAAGTTGATCCTCCTTGTCCTGATGATGCAATTTTAATTTTGCGTGGAATAAAGCATAAATACGAAGAACATCATAATGTAATTTATTCAGATGAATCAATTGTATCAGCAGTTAAGCACTCAGAACGATACATTACAGGACGATTTTTACCTGACAAAGCAATTGATATTATGGATGAAACAGGATCTAGAGTTAGAATAGATTCGTTAAAAAAACCAAAGGAACTTGATAGTATTGAAGAAAAAATTAAAACTGCTGTAATAAATAAAGACGAAGCAGTATCGCAACAAAATTTTGAACAGGCCGCAAAGTTTCGTGATAACGAACGTAAATTGAAAAAGAAGCAAGAGCAAGTTTTAGAAAAGTGGTCTAAAAATAGAAACAACAATAAAATTACAATTACAGAAGATGATGTATTAAAAGTTGTTTCAGATTGGACAGGAGTTCCATTGAGTAGAATGGAAAAATCAGAAGCACAAAGATTGCTTGGTTTAGAAAAAAGATTGCAATCAAAAGTCATCGGACAAGATTATGCGGGTACGGTTATTTCAAAAGCACTTCGCAGAAGTCGTGTTGATTTAAAAGACCCAAAACGACCAATTGGATCATTTATGTTTTTGGGACCCACGGGTGTAGGTAAAACTTATTTGGCAAAATGTCTTGCAGAAGATATATTTGGTGATTCTGAAAATATAGTTCAAATTGATATGAGTGAATATATGGAAAAGCATTCTGTATCAAGATTAATTGGTTCACCTCCTGGTTATGTAGGATATGAAGATGCTGGTCAATTAACAGAAGCAGTGCGTAGAAATCCATATTCGGTGATATTGTTTGATGAAATTGAAAAAGCACATCCTGATATATGCCAACTTCTTCTTCAAGTTTTAGAAGATGGTCATTTGACTGACAATGTCGGAAGAAGAATAGATTTTCGTAATACGATTGTTATTATGACATCTAATGTCGGAGCAGAAATTCTTCAACGAAATGTAACACTTGGATTTGCATCTGCTGATTCTGAAAATGATTACGATAAAACAAAATCAAAAATTATTGAGGAAGCAAAAAAGATGTTTAAACCTGAGTTTTTGAATCGTTTAGATGATATGGTAATTTTTAGAAAACTTGAAAAAGAGCATATTTTTAACATCGTTGATCTCGAACTTGAAAAACTTCGTGAAAGAATTAGAACACGTGGATACAGAATACGTATTTCAAAGTCTGTTAAAGAATTTCTTGTAGAAGAAGGATACGATGACAAACTTGGTGCAAGACCACTTAGACGAGCAGTTGAACGTCATATCGAGGATACATTAGCAGAAGCAATATTAAATGAGGAAATTTCAAGTTCAGATTGTAAGGTTTTGATAGCAAAGTTAAAAGATAAGGAAATTTACTTTGAACCAATGAACGAAACTCCTGTACCAGTTCTTACTGAAAAATCATCGGATTCTGAAGATAAACAATAATTGTATATATTTATTGTTTAATTATGAAATTAAGTGAACTATTAGAAGATAGTAAATATACAATTTATTGTGACATGGATGGAGTTCTCACGGATTTTAGTGGAGACTTCATAAAATTGGCAAAATCTATTTCTGATAATAACTTAGAAGAAATTAGAACAGATGTTCCTAATAATGCCGCCGCAAAGTATGAAAAAACTTTTGGCACAGAAGCATTTTGGGACGTAGTTAAGCATGGTGGACTTAAATTTTGGAGTGATATGTCGTGGAATCCTGGTGGTCAAAAACTTTGGAAGTATATTTCACAATATAATGTTGAAATTTTGACTGCACCTTCTAAAAGAGTATACGATGATTGTGTAAAAGGCAAAAAAATGTGGATTAAAAGATTAGGAAATCCACCTATTCATGTAAGATCAAAAGAAAAAAAGAAGGAATTCGCAGGAAAAAATAAAATACTCATAGATGATCTTAAGTCTAACATATCTGATTGGAACGCATCTGGTGGAATTGGTATACATCATAAAACAACAAGTAAAACTATTGCTCAATTAAAAGAATTACAATTATAATTTAATAGTTGATATATTTATTTAGTAGAATATAAAAAGGGGTATTTTACGAGATATGGCAACTATAAAACTTGATCCGAATAATTACACAACCGTTGTTGGTTGGATGGGAAATTGTGATGAAATATGTGAAGCATTTAACTTAGATGAACACACAGACAAAATAGAACTTGTTTATCAATGGACAAGTGCAGGAGGATTTCCACGTAAATGGCAAGCAGGAGCACCTGCATTTGCTCAAAAATTTACAACACTTGATTGTGGTCATTGTTATTTTATGACTTTCAAGAAAGGTGTTGGTGAATTTGAAATACCATCACTTGTTGTATCAACTTACGATGAATTATTTCACGGAGTAAACATTGAATCATGTACAAACAAACAAAATCGTCCTGCAACCGAGTTGATTCAGTCGGTTGATAATTATACAACTTTACTTGCATGGTACGGAACCTGTGATGAAGCAGTTTGTGAAGATTTTTCACTTGATCCACATGAAGATTTATTTGAAGTTGCGTATCAATGGACACCATCGGGATTTCCAAGAAAATGGCAAGCAGGAGCACCTGCATTTGCTCAAAAGTTTACATCTTTAGAATGTGGACGAGCATATTTTATTACATTAAGAAAAGGAGTGGGTAGAATAGAAATACCAAATTTGATGGTATCTTACTTTGAAGATGGGCATTATGGAAGTATTGCTACCACTTGTGCAACACCAACACCAACACCAACTCCTACGCAAACACCAACACCTACGCAAACACCAACCCCTACACCAACTCCAACAGGAACCCCAACACCAAGTCCAACACCCATGACGAGTTTGAGTTTCGGAATTGACGGTTCAAAGGTAACTAATTTTGAAATAAAACTAATAACAAAACAAGGTCAGTATTTTGAAGTAGATACAGGTAACGGAAATCAAATTTGGAAAAAAACAGCAGTAAACGATGAATTAATAATTGATGGTTCTGAGGTGTTGTTATTAAGGCAGTTTGAAAATGAATTAGATTATTTTATTTTAGAAACAACATCTGACTCGGTTGATCTTGATACCTGTTTTAATTTGAGAAGTGGAATCAACTACAAATATCCTTTCTTGAAAGAAAAATTGAATGCGTATAAAGAAATTAAATGTGTTGCTTCTAATTTAACTTCAATGTATGTAGATTTCGTAAAAGATAATAAATCAGTTAACGATTTGAATGAATATATAAACGATGGAAGCAATCCTAATATACAAAATCTTTTAAGATTAGATGGTGATGATAGTTTTTCATCGGAAATCCAACCAAATGTAGAAAACAAAATTATCAAGAAATTAACACTACTTATTGAATCTCTTAAATTTAATTCAGAAGAAGAATCAATACCCAAAGATACATTAAGTGTAATTGAAAAAATTGTTGATCAAGCAAATTTAGGATCAAGCACCATTTGGGATTCGATTTTAGATTTAACATATTCTTCTGATTCAGAACAAAAACAAAAATTCTTAGATGTTGTTTTATATTTAGACAATATAATAAATCCTTCTGCAAGTTCACTTACTTTTATGGGTGAATTGCGAAATAAACTTAATATTCCATTTAGTAGATTATTAAACTTAAGTAGTGTAGCACTTGATACATTGATAAGTCAAATTAATCAAAAATCTAAAATTGAAAACGAAGATTGCTATGGAGACGAAACACCCACACCAACTTATATATCGTGTTGTACCGATTTCTCTGAATCATCCGAGTTTATTGAAGGAACACTAATAGACAAAAATGCTGTTTCAGGAAATTCAAGCATCGATGGTAAATTGTGTTGGAATCGTTTCAATGGTTCTGCACTTCCATCTCAGTATTTGTGTCCATTTATATCAAGTGATTTCAGTCAAGGTGGATTAGCACTTACTATATCTGCACAAGTCACAGATGAAAACAAAGTAATAAGATTTACATCTCAAGATGGAGTTTGTTACGAAGCAACATTACTAGACCCACAAGCAATGAATGTATTTCAAGTTGTTGGTTTAGAAGATGATTTAGTAACATTTGACGAAACACCTACTCCTACACCTTCCCCAACACCAACTCCTACTCCAACAAAAACACCAACCCCAACACCAACCCCTACACAAACACCGACACCCACAAAGCAAGAACTTGATTTTGCAATGTTAACAACTGAATTCGAGTCGTTGCCTATCGTTGATCGTGAACAAAAAACATTTGTGGGAACGGTTGTGCGAGTAGAACTTGAAGGAGGATTTTACGGAATCGAGTTACCATCTACATCAGGTGGAATTAAATATTTACCAATTAATATTCAAAATGAATTGGTTGGAAAAGAAGGAATGGAAATAACTGTTTCATCTGCGTTTACCAAAAAAGATTTAGTAGGATTTCAAATGTGGGGTGAATATGTTTATATTAGTGCATTTAGTTTCATACTAGATGCTTCTGTTAAAAAAGATAGTATCGTGAGTGCATTGAATGGTAAATATTTACTTGGAAATAACGAATATTCTAGTCCATACAAAATCAATTTAGGAATATATAATTTAAAAAATATTCCTAGCAATCATCCATTGTTTTTAGAAAACGCAGATGAAAGTAAAATTAAATTAATTGGAACAACTACATCTTCGGGTCCGTATGGAACTGGTTATATCGGAAATGCTTTATTGTATGTATATGAAGATTTTGGAACAATAAGTTACAAATGTTCAAATCATGGATACATGGGTGGTCAAAATAACTTGGTATTTGATTCTGAATCGGAGTTGGGATACGATATACCCACACCGACTCCAACACCCACACCAACCGAGACACCTACTCCAACTCCAACTCCCACACCAACTCCGTATGTTTCACCATTTAAAATTAATTTAACATTTCAAAGTAGTGTACCAGGATATGATTGGACGGATTTTCAAAAATCACAATTGCAAATGGCAGCCGAAAGATGGCAAGAAGTAATAAAAAGTGATAGAACACTTAATATATCTTGTATCCTTGAAAGACCATCCATTGCATGGTTAGCATCTGCTGGTCCTTGGAGTTGGGATGTAGATTCGTTAAATAGACCAACTGGTATGGTCAAATCAGGTGGACTTAGATTTAATATTGAGTATTTGAGTCAAGATTTTAAATATAATGGTTCTCCACTTGATCTGCAAATGATTAATCCTGAGAGATCAGAATTTTTCGGAACTGCGTGTCATGAAATCGGTCATATACTTGGAATTTATACTATGGTAAATTTTGGTCCATATAAGTGCTTTTTCTATAACGGAACTACTGGTGAGCAAATACCTGATTTATTTAGAAACACGTATAATAATTTACCAGACTCAGATTGGATTACATTGAATCCTGTGTATAAAGGCACTAATGCAGTTCGTGAATATCGTGCAATTACAGGACTTGATGTTGATGCGTTTCCAATTGAAGACCAAGGTCAAGGAAGTCGTGGAAGTCATGTAGAAGAAGGAGCAAATGTCAGAATGTACAATTACAATGGACAAAGTATTGCTTTGCCTAATTTAGATAAAGAACTAATGAGTCCTGTAAAAGACAACGGAGGTCAACCTTTATCTAGAATTACTATTGGGGTTCTTGAAGATTTGGGATACGAAGTTGATTATTCTAAAGCAGATTATTATAGTTTAATTCAAGGAAATAGCAGTAGTCAAATTCCAACAAAGTCAATTATGTCTGGTTTCCATCCGAAAGATCCAAATCCTGAAAAATTAATTTGTAGTTGTGTGCGACCTAAGTGTGATCAGCAACATCCTTAAAAAATAAATAATATATATTATGTTTCGGCATATTTATGTATAATGGACACGGATCACTACGATAGTTTCACAGAGGATGACAGAATATCAAAAGATGATGTTAGTATACTAAGTGCTTATCATGCTTATTTAACTTCTTTTGATGAAGAACCATCACTTTATGAGTTTCAAACTTATTATGATGATTTGGTGGAACAGGGACTTGCACCTAAATTACATTCACAAATAAAGTCACTTCCACAAAAAAATATTTCCAATTATACAGGAAATGAAACAATTACAAGTGAAGATGTAACAATACTAGATTCATATCAATCTTTTTTAGTTGGAAATGAAAATAAAAAAGCAAAAGATATATCAGAATTTAAATCTTATCATGATGCTTTTATGGTATTAAAAAATAAAAAAACAAGATTAGATTCTGAAATTGTAAAACTTCCTAAATTTAAAGAAAAAAATAATACTAAAAAAGTTGAACTGAAAAAAAGAAGAACGACAAATTTACTTGAGTGTGGTACTTTAGAATTTGAAAATCTTGAACGCAAAGGTTTCTTATATAATAATCGTGAATATTTAGGTGCTACTTTTGGTAACGGAAATTGTGGAAAAGGAAACAAACAAACATTTCTTCCATTGTCAGATAAACAAATCAAAAAAGCAATAGAGTATCGTGAAAATGATTTTTTGGTATATGATCACGAAACAAATCAATATCAATTTAAGTATAATAAGTCTGTAAGTTTGCTTGATTATCCTTTGATTTTTAAAAAAGGAAAAGGAGCAAAAGGATATCAGGTGGGATTATCATTTAAAAAACCAATTTATGTTCCAAGAGGATCGCAGATACATTTACATTTTATTAAAACTTCTCAATTACAAAAAAAGATTACAGAAGAACCAAGTTTCTCAGTTGATGAAACTATGGAAATACAGAATACAGCATCTGTTGCGTTTTCTGAAAATTTTAATTCCGAAACAAGTGACTTTCGTCAAAAAGATTGGAAAGGAAATTTATGTGGACCTATTTGTTGGTGGTATCCGTTGGATGAATCACGTAGCATTGGTCAAACCAATACCAAGTTTAAACAAGATACAATCATATATAATATGTTCAGTGACTTAATTTATGGTGGTTGTGCAATTAACGAAAAATCTGCATTTGAATTGCGATTACTTGCATTTACAATTACTCCTCCGTCAAGTGAAACCAAAAAAATACGTAGAAAACCAACCAAAGAAGTAAAAAAATCTGTGGAATCTTCTGTAACAGATTTTCTAGTTCCTAAAACAAAACAACCTGAAGTGTACACAGAGATTGTACAACAAAAAGAAAAAAGTGCAGGAGTCAATATACAATTTCAAAACGATATTTCTTTGGTAGGTGATGAGATTAACTTATCAGACAATAAAAACTTAGATAAACAAGATCGTGATAAAGCAAAATATGGAATCAATATTAGTTTTAGAAACAAAAATTCTTTGTTGTCTCATATAAAAATTGTAGACGAAGTATTGAAAAGTAAACAAAAAGAACTTTTTGCTCAATTGGCAAATCCAAGTACACCAACACCAACTCATACTAATGCAAAGTATATTCAACCTGCCGAAGCAAATAATGTAGCACCAACTCCGACTCCTACACATACAAGTGCTGAATATATTCAACCAAGTGAAGCAAATAGTGTACCAACTACTCCGTCACCAACGCATACAAGTGCTGAATATATTCAACCAAGTGAAGC
>MDTC01171830.1_pt1 | contig 12978 bp, 8 predicted proteins | sample 811181 | NCBI WGS metagenome assembly MDTC01 (sample SAMN05326644, study PRJNA326480) | marine metagenome | isolation source: seawater | place: Pacific Ocean: North | collected 2011 | reverse complement strand
TCTGGTAATACTGCAACTGCAAACGTTACTGGTGATGAGTTAGCAGCAGCTATCTATGACATTGCTCAAGCATTTGATGAGCGTGACATACCTAAGACAGATCGTTTCGTTGTGTTGCCCCCGGCCGAATTCTATAAAATTCCAGAATCGGCTACTAGAAGCATCAATACCGACTTCAACCCAGGCGGCAACGGATCTTATGCTTCAGGAACAGTTCATCAGATTGCAGGTATGCCTGTGATTATGTCTAACAACATTCCTCAAAGTAACGTTGGATCTAACCCTGGTGGTTCAAATAACACTTACTCAGGTGACGATAGTAAGACTATTGGTTTGGTCTTCCATAAGTCAGCTGTAGGTACAGTGAAACTACTTGATATGACCACAGAGATTTCTGGAAATGACTACCAGGTCATGTACCAAGGAACGCTCATGGTGGCGAAATACGCTCTAGGTCACGGAACTCTCCGTCCTGAAGCTGCTGCTACTATCAAGCTTTCTGCTTCTTAAACCATTAACTGAAGGGTACTCATATAATGTGGGTACTCTTCTTTTTTTCTTTAATCTCATGCCAAAAGGAAAAGGTACTTACGGTAGTCAAAAAGGTAGACCACCTAAGAAAGGAGGAAAGAAAAAGTAATGGCTAAAAGTGTCAGCCTTTCTATAGGTCGTGGTGAGAAAAGTAAAAAAGGTGGTCTTACTGCTAAAGGCCGTCGTAAATACAACAGAGCTACAGGCTCTAATCTCAAAGCACCACAACCAGGAGGAGGTCCACGTAAAAAATCTTTCTGTGCTCGGATGTTAGGTATTCCAGGCCCAATGAAAAAACCAAACGGGAAACCTACCCGTAAAGCTTTAGCTCTTAAACGTTGGAAATGCTAATTATGGCTATGAAAAAACGAGGACTTTACGAAAACATTCACAGAAAAAGACTCAGAATTGAAGCTGGCTCTGGTGAAAAGATGAGAAAACCAGGTACTAAAGGAGCACCAACAGCAAAGAACTTTAAAGCTGCTGCTAAAACTGCTAAAAAAAGAGGTAAGAAATCATGACAGCAACAACAGAACTAGAAGCAGTAAACATCATGCTTGCTGCTATTGGTGAATCTCCAGTTAATACACTTACAGGTACTCTTCCTGTTGATGTGAAATTAGCTCAAACAACTTTAGAAGAAGTTAATAAAGAAGTTCAAACAGAAGGCTGGTCTTTTAATACAGAGATAAATGTAGAACTAACAAGAGATGGTTCTAACAATATTGCTTTGTCTTCTAATGTTTTAATTGTTGATCCTAATATTCATGATCATCCAGATGTAGATGCAATTCAAATTGGATTAAAACTATATGACAGAAAGAATCATAAGTATGAATTTGATGATGACCTAAAATGTACGGTTGTTTATTTCCGTACCTTTAATGACATACCTGAACCTGCTAAACGTTATATCAATATCAAAGCAGCAAGAATCTTTGTTGATCGTTTAGTCAGTGATGAAGGATTAAGAACTTACACACAACAAGATGAAGTAAGAGCAAGATCTATATTAATGGAAACAGACTTGTCTAATGCAGATCACAATATCCTTAGAGGTGATCCTGCTTTAACCAGTGTCTTTAGTACTTATTCACCAGCTAACGCTTTAATCAGGTAATTATGGCTGTCATTTCAAGAGCTATTCCTACTCTTCTTAGAGGGGTATCACAAGCTGCTGACCTAACAAAACGACCAGATCATGCAGATATACAGGAAAATGCTAATAGCTCTCCAGTACAGGGATTAATCAAGCGCTCTGGCAGTCAATACATAACTAATATTAGTAACTCAACTCTTGGTAACGTACATATTCAAACGATTAATAGAGATGTCAGTGAAAGATATATAGCTGTTTTTAGTAATGGAAATGTAAAAGTATATGATTTAGCAGGAAATGAAAAGACAGTAAACAAACCAGATGGAGTTACTTATTTAACAACAACAAATCCAAGGGATGAAATAAAGACTGTAACTATTGCTGACTATACCTTTGTAGTTAATACAAGTATTACCGTTGCAATGGATACTGCTGTTAGTCAGGGAGCTAGTACAGCAGCATTAGTATTTGTTAACCAAATTGTTGATGATAAAAACTATAAAATTAAAATCAACGGTACAACTTTTACTGCTAATACAGATAATCTTACCAGCCCTTCAAGTACTGCTACTGCTCTTAAAAATCTATTAGATGCTGGATTAACAGGTTTTACTGTTACAACAAATGGAGCTGTTTTATGGATAAGAAAGAATGATGGCAGTGATTTTACAATTGAAGTTGAAGATGATTTTGCTGGTAATCATATGACTTTAGTTAAAAATTCTGTTCAAACTTTTACTGATCTACCTACCGTTGCACCTAATAATTTTGTTGTAGAAGTAAAGGGAGATGATACAACTAACTTTGATAATTACTACGTTAAGTTTGTTACTAATAATGGAGGAACATTTGAAGAGGGGCAGTGGGAGGAATGTTTAAAAGCAGGCATTACCTATAAGTTTAATTATGACAAAATGCCTCATATCCTGCTGAGACAGGCAGATGGTAATTTTAGATTTGCCAGAGCAGATGGTGATACTTATACAATTAGCAGCGTAGATTATACATTACCTAAATGGGGAGAACGTACTGTAGGTGATGAAGATACTGCACCTAATCCAACATTAGTTGGTACAACAATAAACAATGTATTCTTCTTTAGAAACAGATTAGGCTTTCTTGCTGATGATAATGTTTGCATGTCTACAGTATCTGAGTTCTTTAATTTTTACCCAGAGACTGTAACTACTATTGTTGATAGTGATCCTATAGATATTGCAGCCAGTCATACAAAAGTATCTATTTTAAAACATGCAGTAACGATGGGAGAACAGTTAATTCTATTCTCTGATCAAACACAATTTATATTAGAAAGTTCTATCGCAGAAGCTTTAACACCTAAAACCGCTAACGTTACTGTTGCAACTGAATTTGAAAACAATACAGCAGCAACCCCTGTAGGAGCTGGATCTAGTATCTATTTCTTAACTAAGAAAGGATCATTTTCTGGTGTTAGAGAATATGTAACCCAAGAAGATATTAATATTAAAGATGCTGCTGATACTACAGTTCATATTCCTAGATATATAGAAAATGGTGTATTTAAGATGGCAGTTTCTACTAATGAAAATGTACTTGTCTTACTAGGAACAGATAGCCCAAATAAACTTTATGTTAATCGTTGGCTATATGGAAACAACTTTGAAAAGGTATTAAATTCTTGGTGTACTTATACATTTAATTCTGCAAAAACAATTAGAAATATAGATTTTATTGACACTGATTTATATTTAGTAGTTGAAGAAGCTAACGGTACAACATTAGAAAAGATTCCATTTGAAGCTGACTACAGAGAAGCTAATGCTACCTTTGAATATCATTTAGATCATAAAGTTACTGAAGCAACTACAGGAGTTTCTAAAAGTTATAGCAGTTCTACTGGTCTAACTACATTTACTCTTCCTTATAGATTAAATGGAGACATGAATATTGTTGGTAGATATTTAGGTTCAGGAGAAACAAGTACTTATGTAAATGCTCAAGGAGCAACAGTTAATTTAAAGCCTGGTCAAACTCTACAAACTACAAATACATCTAACGGATCTACTGCCACTATTACTGCCACAGGTGATTTTACTAACAGTAAGTTTATTGTTGGTGAACCATTTGAAATGCACTATAGATTTAGTCAGCAACGATTAACCCAGGGAGAAGGTGCTGGTAGTGAATTAATCAGTGGAAGACTTCAGCTACATCATTTTTATATTAAGTATGAGGATACAGGTTTCTTTAAAGTAGAAGTAACACCTGACCATAGAGATACAAGTACACATACATTTAGTGGAAATGTACTTGGTGCTGCTTCCAGTACGATTGGTTCTATTAATTTAGCTACAGGAATGTTCAGAGTACCTGTAATGAGTAAAGCTGATAGGGTCAATATTGATATTAAAAACAATACATTTTTACCTACACAGTTAGCTAGTGCTGAATATGAGGCTATGTTCCATATGAGATCTAGAAGGATTTAATGGGGCATCTAAGGAAATCTACCGTTACTGATTTGAATTATGTCATCGATAATTTAAGAGTTTTAGATAAAGTTGAAGCTTGGTATCAAACCGGAGAACAACCGGAAGAAGCAGTTAGAAGGACATATTTATCATCTAAAAAAGTAATGACAATTGCTGGTGATGATGATCAGCCAATGGGTTTATGTGGAGTAATAGTTAATGGTGTTATATGGATGGTTGCTACTGAAGAATTATTTAGTACAAGAAAATATAAGATTCAATTAATAAGAGAAGGAAGAAAGTGGATAGATAATCTTTTGCAAAAGGAGAATGTCTTATATAATTGCGTATATGCAGAGAATCGTTCTGCAATTAAATGGTTAAAAGCACTCGGCTTTACCTTTGTTAAGCTCCATTCTGAATACGGTCATATGAAGAAACCCTTTTTTGAATTTGTGAGGATCGCTTAAATGTGCGTTTTTGCTGCTGCTGGCCCAGGAATACTTGGTTTAGGCGGCACTGTCAGCAATATGTTTCTTGGTCAATTAGCAATAAGTGGCGTAACTGCTGGATTGCAATACCAACAACAGCAGAAGGTAGCAAACTATCAATACGAAGCAGCACAAAGAGCAGCCGAATCAGCTAACCAAGCCTTCATGGATCAACAAGAAGGTTTAAATGCAAGACTAAGAGAAGAAAAGCAAGCAGCAGAACTACAGAAATTTGACGTAGCAAAGAAAACTCTTCAAGCAAAAGGAGCAATCAGAGCAACAGAAAGAGCAGGTTTAACTATTGATTTATTATTAGCTGATGCAGAAAGAGAAAAAGGTAATTGGACTAATGCTTTAAACCAGACGATTCAATCAGCTGACCAGCAATATAGAAGAAACTTAAAAGGATTAGAAGCACAAAGACAAGGAAGAACTAACCAAGCAATTGATATGTATAACACTGCTTCTTCTAAAGCTCCTTCATTATTAGGAACTGTTGCTGATATTGCTAATACTGGTCTTACTAATTACATGAGTATTACAAGTCCATCCAAAACCCTTAAAGATTATCTCAAGCTTACAGCCTAATGACTAACAGTTTCAGACCACAAGCATCTCCAGTAGATACCTTTGTCTCTCCTAGTACCGTAGCTCCTACTACTGGGTTTGATCAGTTAGTTAACGCTCTTAAAACTGTTAACCCGTCTATTAATAAATACTTTGACTCAAGGATTAAAGAAGAAGCAGAAGAAGAAAAACAAAGAGGAATGGAGATGGTTATACAAGCTAGTCAGTCTGAACTAAGGAAAATTATTTCTAAAGTTAAGAAAAAAGATGGAGACAAGGCAGCAAGACAATTAATAGGAGGAAACATTTTCACCCAAGCAGGAGTAGAAAAACAATTAGCTATAAATTTAGGAAATACTGCTCAATATAAAACAAAGTTATTTTTTGATAATTATAAAGTTCAACAACCAAATTCTAAAGGGGAGGTAATTCAAAAATCATTAGCAGAATTTGACATTAATTCAGACGAATTTCAAAAGGCTGTTGAAGATTATAGAGAAAGCAACACAAGTGACGTATCTGGAATTAGATCTCTCTATGTCAATGAATACTTTGTTCCACAACAATCAAAGGCTTTAGCAAAAATCTTTACTGATCAAGTTGAAAAACAAAATGAATTTAAAGCTCAGAAAGCTGAAAATCAACTTAGCAGCACAATTTTATTAAATTTCAACGGTATTGATGACAATGGTATCAAAATCTCAAGGGATGCAGTCCAGCAGAATATAGAAAGACTTGCTGCTAATGGTTTAACTGAAGCTGTTTCACCTAATGCCATATTAGATATTGTTAAAAGTCAAGCTAATAATATTTTTCTTAGACATAAAAACGAAGGACTAGATGGTTTTGAAGCTGCTAATAATTTCTTAGAATTTGTTGGAGATCTAAAAGTAGGACCAAGACAGACTTTAAAAGATGGATCAAAAAAACAAGGATTATTAAGAGATTTTTATGACGAAGACATAATCAAATTACAAGTTGATTTTATCAAGGCAAATAATAATTTTAGAGATGAAGAAGAGAGGAAATATAAAGAGACAGAAGAAAAGGTAATTCTGGGAATGTTGGAAAAATATTCGTTTACACAAGCAGATGAAAAGGGTAACGAAAATCGTGAAGTTTTAGAATCTCTTATAAAAACATTTCCAGGTAGATTTGATGATTTTATAGAACCACAAATTCAAACGTTTGATTTTAGTAGAGATGAATTTTTTAGAGACTTTGAAGCCGATTTATTTAATGGAAAATATGAATCTGATAGAGAATCGGCTTACAAAGAATTAATGAAATTTGAAAAAGCTTTAGGAATAACTATTACTCAAGAAGACAGAAACAATTTAACTAGATTAAAAGACAAAATCAGTACAACACTAGGTAAAGATTTAATTGGTACTTATAGATCTCAAATTACTGATGTACTAAGAGCAGGAGAAGAAATCATTGGTGAGAAAGACCGCTATGGAAATTTTTCTGTAGGTTCTAATGAAGTTCCTCAATACAGAGATGCAGCAAATGTTTTCAATACAAAAATCAAAGAAACTTTTTCTAATGAAGAATTAACAGAAAAGCAAAAAGAGACTGATTTTAACGATGCAGTAAAGAGATTTTATAAAGATATGTTCTTAATTAAGAAAGATAAATATCAATTTAAAGGAATAATGAAAGGTCTTGAAGCAGAAGTTTTAAAAGAAATACAAGAAGAAGAAAAAAATGACTTACCACCAACACCAGACGATGATTCAACACCAAACCCATTTACTACTGGTCCAGAGCTAGAAGGAGAAGGTAAAGGTTTTGATTTATTTATGAAAGGATTAGGTTTTGGCAATGAAAAAAAAGAAGTCTTAATTAACAAACTAAATGAAGTTAAACAAGATGTAAGTGATGACGAAGAAAGTACTGGTTTTATTGACTCTATTTTAAATGCTTTAGGCCGTCCAGCTACAGCAGGAGACTTAGAAGGCAAACCTACCACTCATAGAGTTCAGTCTGGAGATTACTTAGAGAAGATAGCTAATAGATATGGTCTTTCATCTGCAGATTTAGTTGAAGCTAATAACTTGGAAAATCCTAACGTATTGCAAATTGGACAAGAATTATTTATACCAGAAATTTCAAAGCAAGAAGTAGTTGAAACAGTAAGACTTGAAAACTTATTATCTACACCAGAACTAACAAAACTAAGAAAAGAAATAGCTCTTAACATTAAAGATAACTCCCCAATTCCAAGAAACTATTTAACTCTTTTATATCAAAACGCAGGTTTTGAAGGAGAAGACTTGAAGAAGATGGTTGCTATTTCTTTAGCAGAATCAAGAGGAAGACCAAATGCGTTGAACAAAGGATCAAAAGATAAACCTGAAGAATCTTATGGTATTTCTCAAATCAATATGTATGACTATGAAGGTATGCCATTAGGAACGGACAGAAGACCAAAACTAGGCATTGATAAGAATGACGCATTGTATGATCCTGTCTTAAATGCTATTGCCGCTAAATTAGTATTTGATGAGTTTAAAGCAACAAAAGGCGATGGATTCTTAGCTTGGTCTGTCTACTCTTCAGACGGTGAAAAGAAAGATGAAAACCCTATTTACATTGATTTTCTTGAATAACAATGACTAATTCCAACTTAAAGCCAGTAGTTACAGAAGAGGAAACTAGTCCTCAAGAGTCAAGTTCATTGTTTCCAGAGTACGATTTTAAACCTAATCAATTGCAGTCAACAGAGAATTACTACAAGCAAACAGAAAGCTATCTTGATTGGAATCAGACAACAGATCTAGAAAGTTCTATTAATAAATTTTATTCAGATGATAATGATGGAGTTGAGTTTAAAGATGAAACTGGAGATCCAGTAAAGAACGCTTATAAATTAGCAGGAGGTCTTGGTTTAGAAATTGGTACTCTTGGTTTAGAAATTGGTACAGCGTTAGCAGTAGATGTTAAAACTTCACCTTTATTATTACTAGGGCCAAAAGGATGGTTAGGTTATGGAGTTATTAATTTTGGAGCACAAGCTGCTGCTAACTATAGTTCACAAAAAATAAGAGGAAATGAAAAAATTAATTGGGGAGAACTTATATCTGCTGCTGGTCTTGGAATAATACCTGGAACTTCAGGGGCAAGAGGTGCTAAAGGCATAGCCCAAGCAGCAGGATATGGTGCTGGTTTTGGTGTTGCAGATCAATTTATACAGAAAGGAATTAATGAAAAAAGAACTCCGACAGTAAAAGAAGGTGTTGGTGGAGCAGCTTTAGGAGGAGCTTTTGGAGCTGCGTTTAAAAAATCATTAGATACAATCAGTGATCTTTCAAGTTATTTCAGCAAGAAATATGCTGGTAAAACAGCAGATGAAATCAATCAAGTTATTACACCAGACGAGGTAAAGAAAGCAGAAACGCTAACTAAAGAAGTACAGAAAGTAAATCAAGAACTTAAAACTAATGCAGCAAGCGATGATATTGATAACCTTGGTGATGAAATAATTCCTGATTCACCAAGGATAGGTACAGAGATTCCAAGAGGTGAAACAGCACAATCTGGTGCAGTCTTTATTGAAAGAGTAGATAAAGGTACAGGTCAAACAGGTCCAATACAAAAAGCTTTTAATCTTCCTAATGCTTATGATATAGCTGTTCTTGAATTACAAGAATTAAACGCTACACAATTAGCAGAATTAGGTATTAAAAAAGCTGATATTCCAAAACTAACTTCAAGAAAAACTATTAATCTTTTAAAGAAAAACTTTGATAACGTCCGTAAAGACTTACTTCCTGGTGAATACAGGATGGAAGGTTATTCAGAATCAAGACGTAAGTTATATAAGAAATGGTTTAAAGATGATTCTGATGTTATTTGGGTAGACAGACAAACAGGAGCAGCATCAACAATAGATGATGAGATGTCTATACCGTATTTAACAGTTAAAGATCAACCAGTAGATGTAGGTGGTGGTGGAGCGTTAGACAACTTTACTCAAACAATTAAAAATGCAGGGAAAGATAGCCAGACTCCAGCAGCCAGTTATGGAGGTATTGTTGTTGAATGGGCTGAAGATGGATCAGAAAAAGCTTTTCATCTACAACATTTAGATTTATTAAAAGATAGTGAATTAACAGAGATAGGTTTAACTAGAAGTCAAGTTGAAAAACTAACTGCAAAACAAAAATTAACTATTCTCAAAGACAATTTTAATACCGTTAAAAAAGCATTACCTCCTGGTGAATACACATTAGATGCGATAGATCCTAGATTACAAAAACAAGTTCGTAGCTTTTTAAAGAATGATCCAGATATAAGTTTTTCTAAAGATGGAGAAGGCTTATTAACTATTAGTGGAGATGTAGGTAGTGGTGGTGGAGCAGTGCCTCCTAGAAAACCTCCTTCTGGTTCATCAGGTGCTGATGTTCCTCCTAGTGGCAAGAAGAAACAAGACTTAGGTGACCCAACTAAAAACCCTCAACAGTACACAAACAAAGGGTTAAAACCAAGACAGTTGGAAATGGTAGAAAATACTATAAAAATATTAAAAGACAAGAATGTATTTACTGGTTCAAAAGCTCAGTCAGAAACAAAGCTAGGTGCTTTGGGAATGTTTGACCAAAGAGTTATAGATTTATCAAACAGTAAAAAAATCAAAGAATATGTAAAGTTATACTCTGATTTACATGACTTAGTACCAGAAGATGAACTTACTTATGCTCTAGCTCAAACTGTTGTTTTAGCTTCAGATGGAGTAGTAGATAAAAATATTAAATTTGTTAATGGTCTTAATTCTAAAGACCTTGATCAAATACAAGAAGGTATTGATGAAGTAAGTGATGCTCTTTTAAAGGTAGAAGAATGGTTGGCAATGGGTATTCCTTTAAGAACAAAAACCTCCAGAACGATGAAAACGATGCAGATGAAACCTGAGTCTGGAATAGCAGGGAAAACGGTTGATGAAGTAATAGGTATGACTCCAGCACAAAAGAATCAAGCTGCTCAAGATACAGATATAACATTAAACTTAGATGAACAGCTTTTACAAAAAGAAGATTTTAGACTTAATTTACAAAAAGAATTTGATAAAGCAAAAGAAACAGGTGATTTTAGTGAACTATATAAATTAGCAAATGTAATTAAGCAGACAGAGGGAAAAGTAGAAACAATTACTGCCTTAGTAAAAACACAAGCATTAGGAAAGATATTTGATAAAAGTGTACGAGTTTTTAATGAAGTAGGGATTAACGCTTTGCTTTCTGCTCCTACTACCAATGAAGTAAACCTATTTTCAGGTGTCTTACAAAGTTATTTAACTTCTGTAAAACTAGCTTTAGGCTCAAGAAATGCTGATGAACTTGAAGCTGTAGCAAGACACTTTGTAGCGTTACATTCCAATTTTAACTTTGCAAGAAAAGCATGGAAAAAATCATGGGATATGGAAGATAACTTTATAAACATGGGAAATATTAAAGCAGAAACAGGTATTCAAAGGTATGTGATTTCTTCTGATGGAACAAGTTATCCTTCAAAAGCTATTGATGTTACAGGCAAAATTATAAGATTACCAAGCAGATTAATGACTGCTACTGATGCTTTAGTTCAGGCTCCTAATCTAATAGCTTCTGCTACTTTTGAAGCATTTATGGAAGGTAGAAAAAGAAACTTAACAGGAGACAAACTTAATCAATACGTTAAAGGACACACAGATGCAATCCTCGAATATTATGCAGAAAATGCAAAGAACGCTTTAACAGATCCCACAACAAAAAGAATACTAACTAGAGCACAAGAGTTTTCAAAACGAATTACTTTTACAAACGATATTCGTACTGAAGACATCTTTGGAAAAGGTGCTTCTGCTGTTAATAAAATGGCTAATAAATATCCTTTAGCTAGAGCATATTTTTCTTTCACAAGAGCACCTACAAACATTTTAAAATCAAACTTAAGAATGGTTCCAGGTCTTGCTAATCCGGTAATGATCAAAGGTCAAAATGTAAATTTACTAAATGAATATGTCTTGCCAGAACTAAGAAATGATCTTCTTAGTTTAGATCCAGTAGTTGCACAACAAGCAAGAGGAGAAGTCAATATGGCTACTGGCTTGGGTTTAACAATTGCTGGATTAGCCTACAAGTACAAGATGAAACATGAAGATGATGAATATGTTCCACCTAAAATTTTAACTGGAGGCGGCCCTGACTGGACTACAAAAGAAGGTAAAGCTATGTGGAAGTCTATGTATTGGAATGGTTGGAGGCCATACAGCGAAGGTCTACTTCAATATGAAAAAGATGGATCACCTTTATTTGAGAATGGAGAACCAGTATATGTATATAAAACATACGAAAATCTAGCAGAACCTATTTCAGGATTTATTGGGTTAATGGTTGATTTTGTAAATACTTCAGGATATATCGATGGCAAGCCATACGATGATTTCACTGTTGGTTGGATAGGAGCAGTAGGTCGCAATATTTTTAATAAAAGTTATACAACTCAAATAAATGAAGCGATTGAACTTATAGCATCAGCACCTAGTTTGGTTGATGACGAAGGAGATGCAGTTAGTAATTATAAAACAAAAAGATTTTCGGAATATGTAGGGAAACAATTTGCTGCTAGAGCAATTCCTTATTCTAATCTAGGCACTCGTTTAAAAAGAACACCAGCTGATATTTTAGAAATGATGGGATATTCATCCAAAGAAATAGAAGCGTTAAAAGCAAAGCGTGATACTAGAGTTAGAGCAGGAGATCTTATTGATCAAGATTTAGAAATAAGTGATCCAAGGTATAACGAAACCATGCAAATAATTGAAAGGTTAAGAAGAGATTTTACAAATAACGTACAAGAAAAAATACCTGGTTATGGCGGTGGATTACCTTTTCAGGTTGAACATATAACTAATGAAAAAATACTATATCCACAAAAAGAAGGATTAGATTTATTGTCTTTACAAAGACATAGTAAAAGTAAAAATCATAAAATCTGGCAAGCTACTAAGTTAATAGGAAGAATATTACCAGAACCAAAAGATATAATTACAGGTAGTGCAACTAAGAAAGATTTTGAACCTGTCAAACTAGATACTACTCAATACAATAAATTAAGAGAGGTTATTAATACACACATACCTGAAGGAAAAAGATATGGAGATAAAAATCTATTAGAGGCAATGAATGACTATTTAGAAGAAGAGCATTACGAAATTAATAAAGGTTATATTGAAGAACTAGGTTTAAGGGATGGAAAAATGGCAGCAGACGCTATTTATCTTGAATTATCAAGGATAAACAACTACTACATCAACTCAGGAGAAAATTTGTATATAGAAAGCCAAGGAAGGAAAGAAATTAAAGAAAGGTTTGAAAAGAAAGATAAGATAAAAAAAGATTATTATGACTACATCGAAGAGCAACTCGCTAATTAATCATGGCAACTAACACAACAAACTCTTTTACCAATCACACTGGTAATAATACCGCTGGTCCGTTTTCTATATCTTTTGATTACTTAGCTGAATCAGAAGTAGTAGTAACTGTTGGTGGAGTAACTAAAACTCAAACAACTCATTATACCTTTCCTAGTGCCACAACTATATCGTTTACCTCTGGTAATCATCCGGCTAACTCAGCAGTAATAAAATTCCAACGTAATACAAGTGTTAGTAGTAAGAAGGTAGATTTCCAAGATGGAAGTGTTCTTACTGAAGCTGATTTAGATAGCAATACAAATCAACTCTTATATGGTTTCCAAGAGTTCTTAGATGATGGGCCGATTACTGAAGCTGATCTGTTAGATGAAGATAATATGGCGAGTAACTCAGCTACAAAAGCTGCTACTCAAC
>MDTC01180247.1_pt1 | contig 12981 bp, 12 predicted proteins | sample 811181 | NCBI WGS metagenome assembly MDTC01 (sample SAMN05326644, study PRJNA326480) | marine metagenome | isolation source: seawater | place: Pacific Ocean: North | collected 2011 | reverse complement strand
TCATTATTAGAATCTGGAAAAGAAGATGATTCTATCATTAATGAAATTATAAAAATTTTTAAAATAACAGAAGAAGACGCAATGAAAGAATATGAAAAATATAAATATGAATTAACATTAAATCCAAATATGAATGTTAAAAAATTTATTCAAACATTACCTGAAATTTATATTCAAAAATCAAGAAATTTAACATTTCATTTAATGGATTTTCAATCATTTTCTGAATTAAAACGAATTATTAATTTAATTAAAATAATGAATTATTATTATATTGATTCATTAAATGAAAATAAATATAAAATGTTAGAATATTTCTTAGATATTGAATTATATGATAAAAATAATAAAAAATTCTTAGATGAATTTAAGAAATTATTATCAAAACATAAACCTTCAGAAGAAAGTGAAGAACAAGAAGAAGAAGAAGAAGTTATTAAAGATGAAGAAGAAAAAGATGATTTTGATGATGCGGAAGGGTTTGATGAAGATGATTTTGATGAAGATGAATTTATAATTCCAGAAGATAAAGAAGATAAATTGGAACTTAATCCATTACATGGATCCGAGTTTTTAGAGAAAGAAAAAAAGAAGAAAAAAAAAGAAAAGAAAGAAAAAAAGAAGAAGAAAAAAGAAAAGAAAGAAAAAAAGAAGAAGAAAAAAGAAAAGAAAGAAAAGAAGTTAAAGAAGGACCGAACAAAACTTTCAACAGGTGATAATGAAGATGAGGAATTTAATTTAGATGAAATAGGATCATCTGATTTTGAGAGTTCTAGTAATCAAAAAGGAAAAAAGAAAGAAAAAAAGGAAAAGAAGAAAGAAGTTAAAGGGCAATCCGATGAGGAAATTGATTTAGATGATATGTTTACAGATAGTTCTTCTGGTGGTGGTTTTATACAGGATGGGGGAGGTATTGATGTTCAGGGATGGCATTTAAAACGATTACATAAGTATGATTTAGAATTATTTAAAAAACATAAAGGACAACAAAGGAAAAACGATTATGCATCTTATTGTCAACCTTCTGATTATAGGCAACCAATTGCTGTTTCAAAGGATGAATTAGAAAATATATTTGAGAATGATAAGGAACGGAGTAAGGGAAATACATATGGATATAATTATGTGAATATACCAGATAGGGATCCTAATATATATTATATTTGTCCTAGATATTGGGATATAAAAAAGAATATTAGTCTTCATGAAGATGATGTTAATCCCGATGATATTATTCTTAAAATGAAGGGTGTAACAGATAAATCAATAATTGATAAGAAGACAGCTAAAGCGGGTACTTGGAAACATGCTAGTAAAAATGATCATTTTTATGTGAATTTAAAGGATGGTAAAAATCCAAATGGATATTTAATGCCATGTTGTGGGAATCGTTCTCGTGAGAAGGATGATAAACCAATTGAGAAGGTTCAAAATTTAAATTATATATCAAAATCCGAACCATTAGAGGAAAATAAGATTGGTATTCTTAATAATAAATTATTGGTTATTTTTAAACAGGATGTTAGTTTAGATATTAAATTAAAAGATGTTCATGGATTTTATAGAATTGGTGTGAGACAACTTGGGATTAATTATGATGAATCACCATTTTTGAATTCTGTTTTAAAATCACTTAATTATTCAGGAAATGTTTTAAAATTTATAGATGAAGTAATTGAAAAACCGAATTTAGAAAATAATTTTATTTATTTTAAATCTTGTCAAAAATTAATTCAAAACTTTTATAAAGAAAAAATAAATGAGGATAGTGAACAATATATTCGGAGATATTATCAAAATTATACTACACGTGAATTTACATCAATTGATGAAATGAAATTGGATCATAATGATAATTATTATATATATTTAATCAATTCATTTTATAATTATCTTAATTTTTTGAGGAGTAATGAATTACGTGATCATGAATATTTAATTGATATTCTTTATAAACTTCTAAGAAGGAATATCATTATATTTCATAATAATAATGGGAATATTGAAATCAATATGTTAAATCAGGATATGGATATTTTTTCAGATCAGAATCCTATTTTTATTTATAAAAAGGGTAATATATATGAACCAATATTTTATAAATCGGGACGTGATTTTGAGAAGAATGATGGTACATTAAATATTTTAAGGAATGAAAAAATAAAAATGATTATATTATATATTAAAACAAAAATTGAAAATAGTGATGATAATTTAAAGGATATAGAAAAAAAATTAGATATATTAGGATATAAAATATCAAAATATTATTTAAACAAATTATCACAAATAGAATATTTAATAATTTCAAAGGATGTGAATATGGATATATGTTTCCCTGTTATATCTCAAGAAATACCTATAAGAAATTTAAATAAGAAATTTATGTATGATATTTCTAAAATAAAACCACAGGATTATTATTATATTAATGATTTAATTAAAAATTTTAAGAATATTCATAAGATTGGTGTTAATGTTAATGAAAATCATGAGATTATAAATTTAATATTAAATGATAATAATTTTGAATTATTTATACCCATAATACCAATTGAAAATAAGATGAAATTAAAAATTTTCCATAAATATGATAATTTTGAGATTATTAAAAATTTACAGGAGGAGCGAATTATAAAAGATAATCGTATTAATTATATGAGTTTATATAATTATGAAATATATATAAAAAATTTATGTTTTTATCATTTTATTGAATTAATTGAGAATGATAAAGAAATAATTAAAAAAATAAAAGGGAAAAAATTAGAAATAAATATAAATAATGAATATTTTTATGAATATTGTAATAATATTATTAATGAATATGAAAGAAGAAATATTGATAAAGAAATTACATTAATTGGATTAATGAATTTTATTATTAATCATAGGATTTATTTAGAGATTGATAAAAAGAATTTCATTGAAATTATAATTATTGAATTAATTAGGAATTTATTTTATAAAATGAATGATGATGAATATATTGAAAATATAAATAATAGAACATATGAATATTGTTTAGGAAAGAGTGAAGATCAATGTAAATATCCTTCAAAATATTATAATGGATTATCAAGATTAATGATTTTAAATGATGATAAATTTATTTATAAAATAATTAAATTATTTATTAATTTAATATTTATTAATGATATTTATAATATTCGTAAGATTATTTATAATAATGTTGAAATAGAAGAAAATGATAATAATTCAATTTTATTATTTGAAGTAAGTGATTATTATATTAATAAGAAGATATTTTTAGAACGTATATTTAAATATTATAGTAAATTTATTTATGATTATAATAATTTTAAAGAAGTTGGTTATATAATGAATAAGATGAATAATTATCCTAATTTTTTGGATTTATTATTTAATGATATATCAATAATATTTTATATTCAAAAGCGAGATAATGATTTACTTTTATTATCAAAAACGATTATGAGATCAATTACAAATGGTGAATTGGAATTATTACCTGATATGATTGATGAAAAATATTTATTAAATTTAATTTCATCAAGGGAATATGATAATCAGATAAATTCGGGTGATTTTTATGATATATTTGATGAATTAAATGATGATGATGATAAATTAAAGATTGGATTTTTATTATTTACAAATTGTGAAAATAAAGATAGAAAATTTCAATTAATTCATTCAATTGATAAGGAAAAAATGAATGATGATACAATTATATTTATTTTTTATCAAGAAAGAGATAAAAGATTATCAAATATTATTCTAAATAATCAATATTATTTAGAATATTCGGAATTATTAAAAATAAAGGGAATTCGTGATTATATTTAAAAAATGTTTTTTTTAATTTAATTTTTTATTATGAATATATATGGAATATATTTCAAAGGATCATTTTTCTATATTAAAGAATTATTTAATGAATGATCCTATTATTGATTATTTTGAAATGAATAAAAATAATTATCAAAAAGATGATGAAAAAAGTTTTAAAAGATATATATTAAATGAGAATAATAAATATCGTGAAAATTTTTTGAATCAATTAATTGAATTATCTCAATTAGATATTTCTAAAGAAAATTCAATTAATGAAACAATAAATAAGATAAAAAATAATGATAAATTAATAATTAATGGTAAATTATTAAATCAAAAAGATAATTTAATAATTAATTGTGATATTATTATAAAAAATAAATTATTTCGTAAATTATTTCCAAAGATAATTAATATTCCATTTCATTTAATTTTAAAAAGAGATGATTATTTATTAATTAATTTAACATATTCTACTGTTAATTTTAGTATTGATTTAAAAAATATTAATAATGATAATTTAATTTTTTATAAAAAATGTAAATTATATGAATTTCAAAAGATATTTAATCAATATACAAAATATCAATCAAAATGTTTTATAATGGCAAAAGAATATAAATATAAAAATATTAATTTAGAAAAAAAAGATTTTATTGGTTATGTTACAAAGGATGATAAATTAATTCAAAAAATTAGAAATGCAAAAAAATGGATTAAATTTTTCCATAATAATTTTAGTGAATTAAGAATATATCCTGAACCATCTTGTAATGAATTATATCCAAATATGAATAATCATGAATCAGAATGGGAAAATGAAAAGAAAAAATTAGCAGAGAAAATAAAAGAAATTACATTAATTTGGAATATTTCATATGAACAAAGATGTAATTTTATTAATAATAATATAAAATGTTGGGATAATCCTAAATTATTAAAAGAATTAAAAGAAACAAAAAATAAAAATATTCAAGAAAAAATAATTCATATGAATCAACAAAATGATATCATTATTTCTCCAAGAATTAATATATCACAAAAATTTAAAAATATATTAGAAGGAAAAAAATGTGAAATATTTTTTGATATTGAAAGTTTTTTATCATTTGATGAAAAAAATGGATTATTTGATGATATTCATCCAATAAAAGAACCAAATTTAGCAATCATTGGAATATTATATAAAAATAATTATAAAGATTTTACAATTGAAGATTTTTCAATTCAATCAGAAAAAAGAATTATTGAAGATTTTATAAAATATTTAAATTATATTTCAAAAAATGAAATTATTTATATTTATCATTGGGGTCATGCAGAAATGAATTATTTTAATTATATTTATAAAAATTATTCATATTTAGAATTTCCTAAAATAGAATTAATTAATATTTTGGATTATTTTAGAACAGAACCAATCATTATTCATGGGATTTTTAATTTTGGATTAAAATCAATTGGAACAGCATTATATAGACATAAATTAATTCAGACAACTTGGAATAAAAATGATAATGGATTAGAAACAATGATCAATTTTAAAGAAAAATGTAAAAATAATAAAAAAAATATTCCATTAAAAAGATATATTGAAATAAAAGATATTATTGATTATAATCGTATTGATTGTCAAGTATTATATGAAATTATTCAATTTCTAAGAAAGAAATATATTTAATAATTATGGTCTTCTTAAAGCATTATTTCTATTTTCTAGATAATCATGATCTAAAACATTATAAGATACAAATTCACTCATATAAGCACTCATCATTTTATCATTTTTGACAGATTGTCTTGAAACAAAGAATGAATTATATAATTTCATCATAACTAATAATGTAAAACTCATAAAACAAGACAATGTTGATGAACTATGATAATTATCTTTTAAGATTTTAATTGTTAATAATAAATTGATAAAATAACTAAAACATGTTACAATAATTGAACGATAATAATATAAATTTAAACGATCCATTTTTTTATCAAGTATTGGTTCTGATTGGATAATTTGTTTTAAGGCATTATCAGAAACATTATTATCAATATCTAAATATTTAATACACCATTCTTCTCTTCTTAATTCAATCATATAAGAACAAATAAATAAAAACATTGTAAACATATTCCAATAAAGAGTAAATTTATGATAAACTTCATTATTTTCATAATTTTGTTGTAATGTACAAATTTCATTATCACAATTTTGTGGGATAAAAATTGTTAATAATGTCCCTGTTGTTATTTTATAAAACTGTAAAAAGAATAATCCTAATACTTTAAACCGATGAAGTATATCAGTATCAATTTTCATAATTTTTTTTTATTTATGAAATATTAAATGAACAAATTTATAAATAATATTTCATTTCATCAATTATTTCAAAATGTTTTTATCATACATTTATTTATTATATCATTAATAATATATTTATATTTACAAGATAATAAAAGTATTTATTTACCTATCACAAGATATCAAATATTAATGATAATAATTATTTTTTGGATTTTATTATCATTATCATTACAAAATAAATTTGATTTTCAATTAATTAATTAATTAAAATAATATGAATCTTCGTGAAAGAATTCAATATTACCTTGAAATTATTCGTTATTATATAAAGAATAATATAATTTTCCGATGGATGTTTTGGTTTGGTGGTAATTTCTTGATATTATATTTATGTATGAGGGCATCAAAAATAAATCGGAAATATTTTAATTATGAGATGATGAAACATCATAATACTTATTTAAATTATAAAAAAATCCATTAATATTTATCTTTAATATCTTGTAAGATTGTGAATCTTTTATGTTTAAATTTCGGATTTTTGGGACAGGATAATAATTCATGAAGAACACAAAAATTAAGATTATTAAATTTTAGATTACAAAATTGACAGGGCCAGTTCATTTATATATTATTAAAATGAGAATGATTTTTTTAAATAATCAAGTAATAATTTTTGATTTATTTTTTTAAGATCTTTTTTTCTTGGATAGATTATATTTTCATAGGAATGTATAACTTCATTATAATTTAATAGATCATTTTTTGTGATAGATTGATTATTTATTTTGTTTTTAATTGTATAATTTTCGTAGAGGAAGTTTATAAAATCTTGATTTGGGAAATTATTTTCATTGAGATGTTTTGCGAATTGAAAAGACATAATAAAAATTTATTTATAAAATTAAAAATTAAAAATAGTATCAAATTTAAAAATGTTTGAATGTGAGTTATGTGGATATACAACAAAACAGAAGGGTAATTTAAAACAACATAAGATGAATAAACATAATATTAATGTTATTTGGTGGTATTGTGATTTATGTGATCATCAATGTAAACAGTCATCTGCATTAAAGAGGCATAAACAGGATGTACATTTTGAGGATGTTAAGTGGTATCAATGTGAATTGTGTGATTATCGTACGAAACAGAATTCTGCATTAAAGACACATAAACAGAGGATACATGATATTGATGTTGTTTGGTATGAATGTATTTATGATGGATGTGATTTTATGACAAAATGTAAGGGATCATTAAAGCGACATATTGAAAGTAAGAAACATAGTTAAATTATTAATATAAAAAACATTCAATATAAATATAATAATGGGGATTTTTGATACAACGTATGATGTGATAATAATTGGTGGTGGAATTTCTGGATTATTTTTGGCTTATAAATTGGGTGGTATTGGTATTAATATTTTATTATTTGAGGAGGGTGAAAAATTGGGTGGTAGGATCCATACGATTAAGAGGGGTGGTGTTACATATGAGGCGGGTGCTGCTAGATTTCATAAGAGTCATACAAAGGTATTAACATTGATTGATGAATTAGGATTAATGGATAAGATTATTGATATTCCTGATGGTAAGGATCATTATTTGCGAGGATATTTTAATAATGATAAGAATTATCATAATCATCAATTGGATGATAAATTAGAATTTGATAAATTATTAAGAAAATCATTTGAGATGAAGGATCGTGTAAGTGAGGAGGAATTACGAAATATTAATTTTTTTCAATATTTGGGAATGATATATGGATTTGAGACTGCTGAATATATTAAGGATTCTTTTGGGTATGATAGTGAATTTATGAGTTTGAATGCTGAGGCGGCGATGACAATGTTTAAGGATGATTTTATATTTAATGATCATAGTTATTATTTATTAAATGGTGGATTATCTCAGATAATTGAATGTATGGAGAAAAAAATTAATCAATATCCGAATGTAAGGATTATAAAGAATTGTAAAGTTTTGCATATAAAAGATACATATATTGAGACAAAAAATGATAAATTTTATTATGAAAAATTGATATGTGCCATACCACAGAAATCATTAAAAGACTATAAGATATTTGATAATTTAAATGAAATAAATAATGTTGAATGTATTCCATTATTACGAATATATGTTAAATATCCTAAGGGGTCTAGTTGGTTTAAGGATATTAAGAGAACGATTACAAATAATCATATACGACATATTATACCAATTGATTATGAGAATGGGTTAATTATGATATCATATAGTGATGGTAATCATACAAGGGGATGGGAGAATTTATATAATAATGGTGAGGAATTTTTGATTAATGTAATTAATAAGGAAATATTTAGAATCTTTGGTGTTAAACCACCGAAGCATGAATTTTTAACATTTCATTTATGGGAATGTGGGGTTCATTTTTGGAAACCTGGTTCATCAATTAATGAGGATTATTTAAAAATGTTGAAACCATTTAAAAATCGTGAGATATATGTATGTGGCGAAACATATTCAAAGAAGCAAGGATGGATGGAGGGGGCTATTTCAACTTGTTATGATATTATTCAATTAATTGATTTATGTGATATTGAGGTTCATACTGATATTGATTATGAAAAAATAATTGAATATAGTGAATTAGAGGAATATGTGATAGATGATGTTTTAAAGAGGGATGATTGGATTATTATTGAGGATAATAATTTAAGATTAATATTTGATATTTCAAAATGGATAGGGCAACATCCCGGTGGTAATATTATTTTGAAGGGAATTGAAGCGAATCAATATTATAAGGATAAAAGGGCGAATCCTGAATCTCCAACAATGATGTTTCATAAAATACATTCACATAATAAATCAAATGTATTTGAAAATTTTTTCCGTAAGAGGCATAAACTTGTTAAATTAGTTGGTATTCTCAAATAAATATATTTTTCTATATAAATGGAGAGTTTTAATACATTTATTAAGAAAATATTAATGGGTGATATATCAATTAATGAGCCGATTGTTGTTAGAATTACGAATACACAATCTGAGAATATACCATTTATGGAATATTTAATGAAATATAAAAATATTAATAATAATAATTTATTAGAATCATTAAATTCAATATTAAATTTATTTCGTCGTAAGGTTCATTCAATATATAGTAATAATGAAAATGTTGAGAAATTATTTCAAAATGTTAGTAATGATTGGTATTTGGATAATGATATAATGGATTTATTTAGATCATCAATTACTGATAATTTTTTTGATGAGAAGGAAAAATGTTATGTTGAATTTAATCGTAGTTCTAATTTATGTGATGAATTAATTGAAATTAATGATAAAGAAAAAGATATTCCAATTGAATCTATATTACATAATGAATTACCAATTAATCGTAAAGCATCTGGTATTTTATTTCTTTGTAATGATATATATAAGATAATTGAAAAATTATATAATAGGACGGATATGTTTTTAAAGGAATATAATAATGAATATAAGCATTCTGTTTTAATTGATTTATCAACTAAATTACGATCTTGTTATAATTGTAATAATATTCCAATAAATATTCATAATATTTTTATGAATTTTCTTATTATTCAGAATTATTTTTATAAAGAATTATTAAAATTACGATTTCAATTGGGTGAATTTCTAAATAAGATATCAGAAAAATGTAAAATAATGAAGGGTATTTCTGAGAATAATGATGAGGTAGCAAATTTAAATTTTATGGATTATTTAACAAATAATCATAATGATAATCAGAATGATAATCATTATGATAATATGGATTATTTAGATAATATTAGTGATAATGATGATGGTAATGAAAAAAATGAGAATAAGGAAATAAGTAATATTTTCCATAATATATCTGATGAGAATGATGAGAATGATGAGAATGATGATAATGATGGTAATGATGAGAATGAGGTTAGTTTTTACTAAAATTATTTAGATATAATAATGCTTGATGAATATTTGGGAATGCGAAGTCAATATAATTTGGTTTATTTATAAAATCATTATGGATTAGTATTGTTATCCATTTTAATTTTTTTGCTGATTTTAAGTTTTCTAATTGATCATCAAAGAAAACTATTTTATTTTTGTTTAATGAATAATTATGAATTTTATCTTGAACAATAAGGAATGAATTAATATGTGGTTTCATAAATTCTGGATAATTTTCTCTTGAAAAGATATCATTAAAATTATTTTCAAGATCTAATTTTCTAAGTACTATATCAGCATGTGATTTTGTACCATTTGTGAATATATAATTTTTGTGTGATTTTGTTTCTAATAACAATTGATTTAATGATTTACTTTTTTTAATATTTTTATAATCAACTTTAGATGGATTATTATGTTTTATAATTGTATCATCAAGATCAAAGATATAAATTAACATTATATTTTAATATAAGATTATATTATTTTATTATATTAAATATTAAATATTAAATATCAAATTTAATATTTTAAATATTTAGAAAAAAAATGTTTTAATATAATTATTGAATGTCAAAAGAATTTTTATTATCTGAAGATGAAAAAAGGTATGTTATTTTTCCCATAAGACAGGATGAAATATGGCGTATGTATAAGAAGGCTGAGGCTAATTTTTGGACTACTGAGGAATTAGATTTATCGAAGGATTATAATGATTATATTACATTAAATGAGGATGAACAATTTTTTATTCGTCAGGTGTTATCATTTTTTGCTGCTAGTGATGGGATTGTGAATGAGAATTTAGTTGAGAGATTTTGTAATGAGGTTACTAATTTGGAGGCTAAATTTTTTTATGGATTTCAGGTTATGATGGAGAATATTCATTCTGAAACCTATTCATTATTAATTGATACATATATTAAGGATTCAATTGAGAAGAATAAACATTTAAATGCGATTGATACATCAATTTCAATACGAAAGAAGGCTGATTGGTGTTTTCGTTGGATTAATGATAAAGGAAGTGATTTTGGTACACGAGTTATTGCATTTGCTGCTGTGGAGGGTATATTTTTTTCTGGATCATTTTGTAGTATTTTTTGGTTAAAGAAGAGGGGATTAATGCCAGGATTGTGTCATAGTAATGAATTAATTAGTCGTGATGAGGGTTTACATACTGAATTTGCGGTTTTAATGTATTCTATGTTGGTTGAGAAACCATCAAAAGAGATAGTTATTAAGATCATAAGTGAGGCGGTTGAGATGGAGAAGGAATTTATAACTGAATCTTTACCATGTCGTTTAATTGGTATGAATATGAAATTAATGAAACAATATATTGAATTTATTGCTGACCGTTTATTGGGTATGTTGGGTATTGAAAAAATTTACAATTCATCTAATCCATTTGATTGGATGGAGATGATATCTATTCAAGGTAAAACTAATTTTTTTGAAAAAAGGGTTGGTGAATATTCAAATATTGCAAATACAAAAAAGGAGGATAATATTTTTGAACTTGATGATGATTTTTAATCATTTTAAAAAATTTGGAATAAATGAAAAATAATTATCAATATCAATATGAAATTGAACACATTCTTCATTAATTTCTTGAAAATAGTACCAATTATGAGGTATAAATAATATATCATTTTTTCCCATCGTAATTTTATGGGACCATTTTTTTATATCATTAATATTTTTATGAATAATTTCATTTTTATGTTTTGGATTGAATAAATAGATAATTGAATCTCCTTCTAAGTGACCTATTATATTATAATTATGTGATGCTAATTGTAATGGTACAAATGATTTTCCTCTAAATAGAGATAATGAATAATCAATAGGAAATAGGAATTTTGAGTTTGGTAGTATATTAATATCAAAGTTTAAATCAATTGATAAATTAAAATCATGAAATATTTTTTTATTTTTATAGATATGAATATCTTCATCATCAATAAAACTTTTTAATGGTAATATATTATTATTATGAATTATCATATAAGATTTATTTTTTTTATAAATATTATGAAATGTTAAATTATTTTGACGATTGAATATGAATGGATTTAATTTTTTTAGATTTTTTTGAATTTCATAAATATCATAATTAATGTTATTAATTATTGCATTTTCATTAAATTTCTTTAATTCAATTAAATTATAAAGAAATAATATGAAATAAATCAAAATTATTAATTGAAAGATAAACATATATAAAGAATTGTTAAAATAAATATATATAATTAACGGATGTCAGAAATTGGAAAAGTTGTATTTTTTGATCAAAAGAAAGGATGGGGATTTATTAAAGTATTAAAAAGTGATAGTGAATATGAGGGTCGTGATATTTTTACTCATTTTTCATCAATTCAATGTCGTAATACTTTTAAGAAATTATATCCAGGTGAATATGTATCATTAGATGTTTTTAATGATACAGAAGAAGAAAATGAAGATAAACGATTAAAGAGTACAAATGTTACTGGATTATTTGGAAATGATTTATTAATTGATAATGATACATTTATTTATAAATTAATTAAGAAAAGAAATATGAATAATGATAATGATAATTAATCTTTTTTGATAGTAATTCCATCTAATGAAGAGAATAGATATAAATCATTTATTAATTTTTTATTATTCGTTTTAAGATGAATACCTTTTTTTTCTAATTGTTTTTTCAATGATTTATGATTTGATTTTTTAATATCATTCATTATTTTGTCAATATTTTTGTTATTTTTTGGTTTACAATTAAGAGAAATTTTACGATTACGGAGATGTTTTTTATTTAATTTTCTACTTGACCTTCTTCTAGATGATTTTTGTTGTTTTTGTTGTTTTTGTTGTTTTTGTTTAATCGGGGTATTTTG
>MDTC01164203.1_pt1 | contig 12982 bp, 12 predicted proteins | sample 811181 | NCBI WGS metagenome assembly MDTC01 (sample SAMN05326644, study PRJNA326480) | marine metagenome | isolation source: seawater | place: Pacific Ocean: North | collected 2011 | reverse complement strand
TTCAAGTTTAGCACGGGCGGCAGGACTCGAACCTGCAACCAATGGTTTTGGAGACCACTACTCTACCAATTGAGCTACGCCCGTAGATGAGGAAGAAGGGGCCTCCAGTTTGGAGACTCCTTCTTCCGTACTGTTCAAGTCGTTGCGATGATTACTCAATCACAGAAGTTACCTGTCCTGCACCTACGGTTCGCCCACCTTCACGGATCGCGAAACGCAAACCAACATCCATAGCAATGGTGTTGATCAAGTGTACTTCAATGGTCACATTATCACCAGGCATGACCATTTCACGTCCTGCTTCCAATACAATCTCTCCAGTCACGTCAGAGGTTCGGAAGTAAAATTGAGGACGGTACTTGTTGTGGAATGGAGTGTGACGTCCACCTTCGTCCTTCTTCAAGATGTAAACCTCAGCGGTAAACTTTTTATGCGGTGTGATTGATCCAGGCTTGGCAATAACCATTCCCCGTCGAATATCCGACTTCTCAATTCCACGCAACAAGAGTCCTACATTGTCTCCAGCTTCACCGCGATCTAGGATCTTGCGGAACATCTCAACACCTGTAATTGTTGACGTTAGCTTTTCATCGCCCATGCCCAAAATTTCGACAGGGTCAGCCGTGTTGATTACACCAGTCTCAATTCTGCCAGTTGCAACTGTACCACGACCTGTGATCGTAAACACGTCCTCAACAGACATCAAGAATGGCTTCTCATTGTCACGGGGTGGGATTTCAATCCAGCTGTCGACAGCCTCCATGAGACTCAAGACAGTTTCTACCCACTTACCTTCTCCATTAAGAGCACCGAGAGCAGAACCTGCAACAACAGGTCCGTTGTCTCCGTCGTACTCGTAGAAGCTCAACAGTTCACGAATTTCCATTTCAACGAGTTCGAGAAGCTCTTCGTCGTCTACCATGTCCACCTTATTCATGAAGACAACCATGCGGGGGATGCCTACTTGGCGTCCCAACAGGATGTGCTCACGTGTTTGTGGCATTGGACCATCGGTTGCAGCAACAACCAAAATTGCTCCGTCCATTTGCGCAGCACCTGTGACCATGTTCTTAACATAGTCAGCGTGACCTGGGCAATCAACGTGCGCGTAGTGGCGGTTGGCCGTTTGGTATTCAACATGAGAAGAGTTGATCGTGATACCACGCTCTTTCTCTTCTGGTGCGTTGTCGATTTGATCGAACGAACGCGCCTCACTGTGTCCCGCATCTGCGAGAACTTTCGTAATTGCCGCAGTAAGTGTTGTCTTACCGTGGTCTACGTGTCCGATCGTACCAATGTTTACGTGTGGTTTGGACCGGTCAAACGATTCTTTAGCCATAACCTAACTTTTTTGTTAACTGTCTGATTTCACTATAAATTGACTCGAGCCAATGACGGGAATTGAACCCGTGACCTCATCCTTACCAAGGATGCGCTCTACCCCTGAGCTACATCGGCTTAACCCTTACGGGTGGAGCGGAAGACGAGATTCGAACTCGCGACATTCAGCTTGGAAGGCTGATGCTCTACCAACTGAGCTACTTCCGCTTGTTTCGACTGGCCGCGTCCGGCCAAGTCATTGGTGGGGGTAATAGGATTCGAACCTATTCAGTCGAAGACAACAGATTTACAGTCTGCCCCGGCTCTCCAACTCCGGCGTACCCCCTTGTTCTGATAGTCTGTCCTTTGCCGAGGCAAAGGACAGACTTAATGACGATGAGCCGATGGAGGGACTCGAACCCACGACCTGCTGATTACAAATCAGCTGCTCTAGCCAGCTGAGCTACATCGGCGTCACTTTTCAAAGAACTGAGGAGACGAATCGCCCCGGTTTTCAGGACGGCAAATGTAAGAAAGAATCTTGTGGTAACAAGGGGTCACAGCATCTTTTCCTCGCGAACTTCATTCGTGATTCACAAAACACTGATTTCGCGGCAATTAAGCAACAGCGGTACGCGCTTTTTTCTGCTTCAATATTTGACGCCGAATGGCCTCTACAGCTTCATCTACAGAAGCCTCAAAGCTCGACGAGCGTCTTTTCGCAAAAAAATCTGCCCCTGGAACATGAATCTTGGCTTCTGCAAGCTTGTTTTCCTTCGCGTCGTTTTTCTCAATCCTGAGAAACACTTCACAGTTGATGATTTGATCGTGAAAAGTACTCAGTTTAGAAACCTTGTTTTCAACGAAAGTCAGGAGACGCTGGTCAGCGTCGAAATGAACGGAGTGGATTTGTACCTGCATGTGCATGGATTGAATTATTCTTTGGGTCGTTTATCCAAAGGGCTATTCGAATGCACTTCCTTCAGCCGTGACAGAGACTGATGCGTATATACTTGTGTCGAACTCAGTGAAGCGTGCCCAAGCATCTCTTTGACAGCGGCTAACTCAGCACCTCGGTTTAGAAGATGCGTAGCAAACGTGTGCCGTAGGATGTGGGGACTGCTTTTCTGAAGCGAACTGACAAGCGACAAGTAGTGACGAACCCTTCTGTAGACGAAAGAAGGATAAAGGGATCGCCCTGCATCAGTTATGAACAAATGCCTTGAATGAAAGGGTCTTTCTTGAATGTGACTTTCAATGCATTTCATGGTCTCGGGGAGCAATGGAATTCTGCGTTCTTTGGATCCTTTGCCCATAACGCGCAATTCACATCTTTCCGTATGCACATCATCAACATTTAATCCCACCAATTCGCTGAGCCGAACACCTGTCTCATACATCAACGCCATGACTCCTCGGTCTCTGCGCCCCCTCCAATCTTCTGGAAAAACAGACTCATCGAACAGTTCACGCATTGCATGTTCTGGAACCACTTGAGGCACTGACTTTGACAATTTCGGGAGAACGATCGAATCCGCCGGATCCATCTCTATCCATCCTTGTCTTTTTGCAAAACGCACAAACGTGCGAAAGGCACTGACCTTTCGATGGATTGTTCGTGGTGCTTTGCCGAGCTTCATCATTTCCACAACATAGCCACGCAGCCATTCGGACTTTACATCCAAGAGGTCACTGCACTCGTAATTTTCACCCATAAAACGCTGCAGCTGATTCAAGTCAGATCGGTAACAACGCAGTGTGTGGACACTGCCCCTCTTTTCCTTTTCAAGGAACGCGAGGAAGCCATCAACAGGGGATTCGGTTAGTTTCAAAATGCAAAAAAGGCGAATAGTCCGTGGACAATTTCGCCTTTTTCATCTAAAAAACAAAAGATTTACTCAATCATTTTTTATGTTTAGTCCGTTTTTATATCGGGCCTTTTTTCTTTGCTCTCGGTTCACCACGCTCGGCTTCACAAACTCGCGGCGTGCACGCAGTTCGCGCATTCGCTTTGTTCGGTCGAATTTCTTCTTGAAACGCTTTAAAGCGCGTTCAATGTTGTCTCCTTCTTTAACGGGAATTGAAAGCATGGTGTTCTTATTGGGTTGCAAATTTACTGCGCTAGATTTGAAATTCAAAACAATCGCGAAAAATCAGTCATCTTTCAAAATCTCGCGTGAAATGACCAATTTTTGAATCTCACTCGTCCCCTCTCCAATGGTGCATAACTTGCTGTCCCGATAGTATTTCTCTGCAGGAAAATCCTTGGTGTAGCCGTAGCCCCCGAGGACTTGGATGCCCTCAGTAGCTACACGCACACAAACCTCTGATGCCTCGTACTTCGCAATGGCCGACTCTTTGGTCACCGACATGCTATTTTCCTTTCTCCAGCAAGCCTGTAAGGTCAACAAGTCTGCCGCTTCAATCTGCGTGTACATTTCAGCCAATTTGAACGAAATCGCCTGAAAACGGCTGATTGGTTGACCAAACTGCTCACGCTCCTTTGAGTAATCGCGTGCACATTCATAAGCACCCTTCGCAATGCCCAGAGCCAACGAAGCAATTGAAATCCGTCCGCCATCAAGAATCTTCATCGCTTGGATGAAACCGTCGCCAGTCTTTCCGAGTACTTGACTATCTGGCACAAAGCAATCCTGAAAAATCATCTCAGCCGTCTCCGAGGAGCGCATTCCGAGCTTGTTTTCCTTTTTACCTCCATCAAAGCCGCTCTGATTTCGAAGCACAACGAATGCAGTAATGCCATGACTATCGAGCAGCTCCCCTGTTCTTGCCAATACAACAGCGACATCAGAGGAAATACCATGAGTGATCCAATTCTTCGTACCATTCAGCACCCAGCCCTTGCGGTCATCATCTCTGCGAGCTGTGCATTGCATGCGCATAGCGTCGCTGCCTGTATTCGCCTCCGTCAGACCCCAAGCGCCGATGTGCTTACCACTGGCTAAACTTGGCAAGAACTTTTGTTTTTGTTCATCTGAGCCAAACATAAGGATGTGATTGGTGCAAAGGCTGTTGTGAGCTGCCATTGACAGACCTATTGAACCGCATACCTTTGCCAATTCCTCGATGGCCACCTTGTATTCCATGTAACCCATTCCCGCGCCGCCATATTTCTCTGGAACCAACATGCCCAACAATCCCAACTCACCCATATTCGTGAAAAGTTCTCGAGGGAAATGTTGCCTTTCATCCCAATCCATTCGGTGAGGCAGGATTTCCCGTTGAGCAAAATCGCGGACCGTTGCACGGATAGCTTTTTGATTTTCAGATTCTGTGAAATTCATTTTTTCTTTATTCGAAATGCACCAATGATAAACAAGTCTTATCTGCTGCAGGCAATGGCCAATTTTGAGAACCATTTAACCCATCCAAAGAAAGGATGAAAGAACATCCTGTGAGCTCTGCGCCGCATGATTTGACCAATTGCATAGCAGCTCGAGCCGTTCCTCCTGTGGCAAAGACATCATCATGCACCAAAACACGCATGCCTGCCTGAATGCTATTGACTTGGCATTCCAATTCTGCTGTGCCGTACTCCAGTGCGTAGGCCACTCGCTTCAATTCACCAGGGAGTTTTCCGGGCTTTCGAAAGGGCACAAAAGGCACATTCCAGCGCTGAGCCATAGCCAATCCAAAGATGAATCCTCGGCTCTCGATGCCAACGACACAGTCGGGAACACCCTGATTTACCTCAACCATTTGAACCATCGCCTCAATGGCTCGGCCTGACAAATCCGGGTTCGCCCAAAGCGGACCCAAATCCTTAAAAGCCACACCTGAAATTGGGAAATCTTCAACATCAAGAATGCACTCCTTCACCGATTGAGCGCACTGCGCAATCTCATTCAGGGGTTCTTGATTCAATATCATTTTCATTGGATTTACAGATCCGAAGATAAGGCGACCACCGCCGAAACAAGCTATCACTTACACGGATTGCTCCTTTCAAGTCTTCGAGCTGCTCCAAACCATTTCCATTGCGATATGCAGTGATAGCATCTGCACCTTCAAACTGGATGTATGGATGTGACCGCAATTGATTGTAAGACGCGTCATCGAGACAGAGGTGCCGAAAAACACCAGAACCGACTCGAAACCATGGAATGATTTCTTTTAACTGATCCGGATGCATGCCCCAAACTTCGTGAAGTTGATCTACCGAGTGAAAACCACCTAAAGCCTCTCTAAACCGGCATATGCGACCCGCTGTTACTGGACCAATTCGGGGCAGAGCTTCCAATGAAGCGCTATCAATAATATTGAGGTTTAAACTTCGATCTGCGATAACCGTCCTCTGCGTTCGACGTGGTGAAAATGAAGCTTTAGCAACTGGCGCAATTCGGGCTGAACTGCTTTTAATCATCCGTGGTTCTGCAACCGCAAGTTCATCCAAAGCGCTGAGCAAAACCCGAACAGATTTTTTCTCATACTTCTCCAACTCACGTGAAGCCCGCCAATCAAGCTGTAACCAGTATACACCAAAGAAAATCCACGACATCAAAGCCGTTTTAATCCAAATCCACTCTCCTCTCTGACTTCCCAAATCTGTACGTTAGATTTTCATTTCTATTCGTAGCGCTTAATCTCACCTGATTTGATGCGACGAAAATAATCAGCCACATCCTCCTTCACTTCTCGCATGAGGAAATACAGCCCTAAAACGTTCGGAAAACACATCGCAAAGATCATAGCATCACCAAAGTCAAATACGCTCTGCGCTGAAATCGCTGACCCCAAAACGACAAACAAACAAAAGATTGCTTTGTAGGTAAGGTCTGCAGCCTTCGACTCACCGAACAAAAATGTCCAGGATTTTAGACCATAGTAACTCCAACTGATCATTGTAGACAAGGCAAATAAAATGACAGCACCGGAAAGAACGATTGGGAACCAGCTCATTGTTTTTGCGAATGCACTGCTCGTCAATTCAATGGCCTGAAGATCCTTGGCCTGAGCCAAATCTAGGGCAACGTCCTGACCAATTTCACCGTAGCCTGAAATCACAATGACCAAAGCGGTCATGGTACAGATCACCACCGTGTCAATGAAAGGCTCGAGCAAGGCAACAACGCCCTCACTCACGGGCTCGTTGGTCTTCGCTGCAGAATGCGCAATGGAAGCGGAACCAATTCCAGCTTCATTTGAAAAAGCTGCTCGTTGAAACCCAACAATCAGCACACCGATCAATCCCCCGTAGGCTGCTTCTGGCGAAAAAGCACTGGAGATGATAAGCGCAAAAGCACTTGGTATCGCTAAAAAATTACCAAACAAAACAACGAGTGCGCCCAGCACGTAGACGCCAACCATGAAGGGCACTACCTTATCTGTCACCTTGGCTATGCTCTTGATTCCACCGATGATAATCAAGCCAACCAAAATGGCCATGATCACACCAAATATCCAGCTCTGTCCCATTAAAAATGAAGACTCTCCACCGGTGACTTCAATCAATTGCTTCGTCGCCTGGTTGATCTGAACCATATTGCCCCCGCCAAAGCTTCCTCCAATGCAAGCGATAGCAAACAACGCTGCAAGCACCTTTCCAAGCCTTGCCTTTCCTTGCTTGGCCAGCCCATCCCTCAGGTAATACATAGGACCTCCTGAAACAGAACCATCTGCATTTTCCTGGCGATATTTTGTTCCCAGCGTGCACTCAATAAATTTGGAACTCATTCCCAACAGCCCCGCAACAATCATCCAGAATGTTGCTCCCGGACCTCCCAAAGAAACCGCAAAAGCCACGCCAGCAATGTTTCCGACACCAACGGTCCCGCTCAACGCAGCCGTCAGTGCCTGAAAATGGCTAACCTCTCCAGCATCGTTTGGATCATCAAACTTCCCTCGTACCACGTCTAACGCGTGACCGAATGCTCGGATATTGATGAATTTGAAATAGAAGGTGAAAAAAATGGCACCGAACAAAAGCCAGATCAATACAAACGGCACTTGCAATCCATCTCCAAAAGAAACTGTGAAGAAAATCACCTTCATAATGGCGTTCGTCAACGGTTCCATGAAGGAATTGATGCGTTCATCAATCGTAGCCGCTGATGCACGCGTTGAAATAAAAATTGCTGATAGAGCCATCAAAAACTGCAGAAAACGGTGCATGAGTTGCGTGGGATTAATCGTATTGCCCCGAATATACAAATGAAGAACTTTTGAATGGTTAACTCATCCCGGAGTTTGTATTCCGAGGTAATCATTCAATGAACGTATTTGCTGGGCATCTCCAAGCACAAATAGCTTCATGCTTTCATGCAATTCCGTCGCGGGAGGGGGATTGATGACCATTTCTCCATTTGCTCGCCTCAATCCAATCACATTCACACCAATCCGATTTCGGGCATCTATTTCACCCAGGGTTAAGTTTCTGAGCTTTTCAGGAAGCTGTTGAACTTCGACTTCTTCAATGTTAATTTGATCTGCACCTTGAATTCGGATGTGATCGAGAAACTCAACCACATCGGGAATAGCCACGAGCGAAGCCATGTGAGCGCCTCCGACTTGGTCGGGCATAATCACATTGTGAGCACCCGCGACACGCAATTTGCTCACCGCGTTAAGCTGAGATGCCCTGCTAATGATTAACATTTCCTTGCGATGTTCTCGTGCTGCCAATACCACATATAGGTTTTGAGCATCATCCGGAAGTGTCGTGATGACCGCCCTCGCCCGAACAAGTCCAGCATTGATTAGGTTTTCGTCGCGCGTTGCATCACCCGCCAGAACATGGAGCCCCTTTTTTTGGAGCGATTTCACCAATTCTGGATTTGATTCAATGACGACCACATCGGTATCGTGGTCCTGCAGCTCGGCCACTGCTTTTTCTCCTACCCGACCGTAACCGCAAACAATGACATGCTGATCCATTCCTTTCATGATGCGTTTGATTCGTTTGTTTCTAATGCGTTCTCGGTAATCCCCTTCGAGAAAAAATTGACTAACGGCAGTGACTGCAAACGTAAATGTCCCTAAAGAACTGACCACCAGCAGTGCTGTAAAAATCATCCCCTTTTCTGACAATGGCCGGACCTCTCCAAAACCCACGGTGGAAACCGTGATCACCGTCATGTAAATAGCCTCAACCCAAGAATACCCTTCGAGCCAGACAAAACCAAGGCTTCCAAGGCACAGGACACTGACGATGGATATCGCCGCCATTCGTATGCGACGCACCAAGTTCATCTGGCCACTTGCTTTTCCCGGATGATAGCTGCCATTTCTGCTTGAAGCTGAGAGGCTGCTGTTCTCGCTGAAAAAGCAAAGTCAGCTTCCTTCGATGCATAAAGGATACTCCGCGAAGCATTGATCAACAGACCACATTGATCATTCCACCCTGCCTCGAGTACCGATCTTAAGTCACCACCTTGAGCACCAATCCCTGGGACTAAGAAGAAATTCTCAGGAGCGAGTTCCCGAGCGCGAGCAATGAACTTTGGTCTTGTTGCTCCAACAACAAACATGAGTTGATCCGGAGTTCCCCATTCTTGTGCACGTGAAATCACACGCTCAAAAAGTGGCGGTGAACCATGAAACTCAAAATCATCTGCACCAGAGTTGGATGTGAGGGCAAGTAAGATCGTCCATTGGTCTTTGTATCCATCCATAAAAGGCGTCACACTATCAGCACCCATATAAGGTGCAACGGTAATAGCGTGTGCTCCTAAACCGTCAAAAATGGCATTGGCGTATCGCTTGGCCGTGTTACCAATGTCTCCTCTTTTTGCATCCGCAATGACCATGCATTGGTCGGGAATGTGCTCAATGATGCGCACCAAGGCTCTCCATCCTTGGTCGCCATATTGTTCAAAAAATGCCAAGTTAGGCTTGTAAGCTACAGCCAAGTCATGTGTCGCATCCACGATGGATTTACAAAACACCTCCATGCCATCCACGCCATCACCGCATGATTCGGGTATGCGCTGGACATCAGGATCCAAACCCACGCACAAGCATGACTCTTTGGCTTGAATTTGAGTGAAGATTTCTTTCCGATTGATCATGCGTGAAAATTAATTCTGTGAGGCCAATAATTCTGCCTGCTCCGCCATTCGGAGGGCTTCAATTACCGGAGTCAAATCTCCCCCCAAGATAGATGGCAAGGCATGAGAAGTGAAATGAATTCGATGGTCTGTGACGCGTCCCTGAGGAAAGTTATAGGTTCTGATTTTAGCAGAACGGTCACCAGTACTGACCAAAGACTTCCGTTTCTGTGCTTGATCTGCAGCGATGCGCTCACGCTCGCGTTCAAACAATCGCGTCCTCAAGACCTCAAGAGCATGCTCGTAGTTTTGATGCTGGGAACGACCATCTTGACATTCAACGACAATGCCTGATGGCCCGTGAGTCAATCGCACGGCAGACTCTGTTTTGTTCACGTGCTGACCTCCTGCTCCACTTGCGCGAAAGGTATCGCGTCGAATATCAGAAACATTTAAATCGACATCAACGGCCTCAGCAACTGGCAATACTGCAACAGTCGCTGCACTCGTGTGCACACGTCCCTGTGACTCCGTATCAGGAACACGCTGCACCCGATGCACTCCACTTTCAAATTTCAACCAACCGTAAACACCATCTCCTTCGACGCGTGCCACAACCTCTTTAAAGCCACCTGCCGTTCCCTCATTCGCGTTGACCAAAATCCAAGCCCAACCTTTTTCAGTGCAATGCTTCTGATACATGCGAAACAAATCCCCAGCAAAGATCGCCGCTTCATCTCCACCAGTCCCTGCTCGAAATTCAATCATTACCGGACGATCATCCACTTCATCACGTGGCAACAGCATGATTTTTGCCTTTTCATATGCTTCCAATAACCTGCGTTCGAGGTCCGGACGCTCTTCTTGCGCCAAAGCCTTAAAATCGGCATCATCCCCTTTGAGCCACTCCTCCACCTGGTCAAGATCTTTTTCGAGGGAAAGGAGTAAAGTATGATGCTGAACTATGCTTTCGAGACGCTTGTATTCGCGCATCAAATCTCGGTATCGCCTGGCATCTTTAATCACATCAGGATCACCCACCAGTTTCTCAACTTCATGATAGCGATCCGAAATGGAGGACATTTTGTTTGTCAGGGCATCCTCACGTTTCATTCGCTGAGCTAATCTCCGTATTGATAAGTTCCTTGAGCACCAGATACGGTAACTCGCTTGCCCGTGAATGGCTCACAACGGCCAATGATCTGAGCGTCAACTCCCATCGCTATTGACAAGTCGATGATGGCCTTCGCTGTCTCTGAATCAGTATAAATCTCCATTCGATGTCCCATATTGAACACCTCATACATTTCCTTCCAGTCCGTGCCTGAGCTCTTCTGAATCATTTCAAACAGTGGCGGTATTGGAAATAGATTATCCTTCACCACATGCACATTGTCCACGAAATGAAGCACCTTGGTTTGAGCACCACCGGAACAGTGAACCATTCCTTTGATACGACTGCCCCATTGAGGTAGAATTTTGGCCATCAGTGGTGCATAGCTTCGTGTTGGAGATAAGACCAGTTTTCCCGCGTCCAGCGGAACCCCATCAACCTTGTCGGTCAAACTCCAATTGCCGGTATAGACCCATTGTTCGTCTGTACCTGGATCAAAACTTTCAGGGTATTCGGTCATCAGTCCTTTGGCAAAAACATCATGCCTCGCTGACGTTAATCCGTTCGACCCCATTCCTCCATTGTACTCGTCTTCCCAGCTTGCTTGACCGAAACTTGCCAAGCCAACAACGACCTGACCTGGAGCAATGTTGGCATTGTCGATGACCTCATCGCGTTTCATACGTGCAACGACTGTTGAATCCACTATAATGGTTCGCACCAGGTCTCCTACATCAGCAGTTTCGCCTCCTGTACTCTGAATATCAACGCCATGTGCTCTGAGATCTTCCAATAATTCCTCCGTGCCAGTGATGATCGCTTTGATCACCTCACCAGGAATCAAGTGCTTATTTCTGCCAATGGTGCTGGACACCAAAATGGGGCCAAGCGAACCAACGCACAACAAATCGTCGATGTTCATGACAAGAGCGTCTTGTGCAATGCCCTTCCAAACGGAAAGATCACCTGTCGCCTTCCAATACATATACGCGAGCGAGGACTTGGTACCCGCTCCATCAGCATGCATCACTACGCAATGATCCTCACTGCCTGTCAGATAATCCGGAACTACCTTGCAGAAGGCTTGCGGAAACAAGCCTTTATCAATTCCAGCAATGGCAGCATGCACTTCCTCTTTGCCAGACGAGACCCCGCGGTTTGCGTACCTTGAATCTTCCACTTATTCTCCCGGAACGTAATCGAAACGCATGATTCGGAATACCGTTCGACGGTTGGCCTGGTGCGCCCGTTCCTTGTCTTCCTCCGTTTTCATTCGATTGATTTCTGAATCAGAAACGAGCAGCATACTTTCGCCTCTTCCCACTGCCACAAGTCGATTTCTCTCGATTCCTGCACCAACAAGATAATCTACACATGTCTGAGCTCTTAGCTGAGACAACTCTTGGTTGTAATTGTCTTTTCCGCGGCTATCGGTGTGGGATTCCAATTGAATCACGTACGTTTCATTCCTCTCCATGATATCGAGAAGGTATGCCAGAGAATCCGCGCCGTTTACATCATCATTGACTAAGAGTTCCGCTTCGTTGAACGCGTACAAAACCAAAGGCATTTGATACTCTTGATCCAAAACGACTTCTTTTAAGAAGTACTCACGAGCAAAAGTGGTACTCTCTGAAAGACCAGCAGTGGCGAAGCGATCTCCCGTGCTGATGTAACCTTGAAGCTCAACGTCTACGTCATAGGTTGCGTTCTTCTTGATTTCATCACCACACAATTCCAAGCCGCCATCAGCATCAGCAGTGAACGTCCATGAGTCACCGTTTGAACCATTGACCTCGACGGCTGCCATGAGCGGGTTGCCCGTATCGTAATCATATACATTTGCTCTAAAGCAAAACTTCATGTCTGGAAGGGTAAAAGAGTACAAATCGTCCTTGCCCTTACCTCCGACTCGGCTTGATGTGAAAATGCCCGCATCTTCTCCATCCTTGAAGACAATGCTAAAGTCGTCTGCACTGCTATTCAGTGGATAGGGAACCGTTGTCGCTTTTTCAAACTTCATAATTCCTTCTGCCGGAGCGGCACTGAGGATGTCAAGCCCTCCCATGTTCCCATTTGTCGAAGAAAAGAAAAGGGTTCCATCGTAACGCATGTTCGGAAACATTTCATCACCCGATGTATTGATGTTTTCACCAAGGTTGACTGGATCGCCAAAGGTGTCTTCTTTGCTATCGTAGGCAACGTACCAGATGTCCTTGCCTCCATATCCCCCTTCCAAGTCACTGACGAACATCAGGAAGTCATTGTCAATCGTGAAACTCGGATGTCCTACCTGCGAGCTGTCATTCTCGTCCCTATTGATCAATTCGATGACTTCAGAAGGGCCATACTTTGAACCCATTGCTGCCGCTCGGTACAAATCGCAAGCAAATGAACTTTCGTCATCCGAAATGCATCTGGTAAAATATATGTTCTTATACTTTCTGTCGAACGCAACCGTTCCTTCGTTGAATTCAGTATTGATCGTTGAATTCAATGGGGCCGGCGTACTCCAACGGTCTTTTTTGTCTTGTTCTGAACG
>MDTC01128570.1_pt1 | contig 12982 bp, 9 predicted proteins | sample 811181 | NCBI WGS metagenome assembly MDTC01 (sample SAMN05326644, study PRJNA326480) | marine metagenome | isolation source: seawater | place: Pacific Ocean: North | collected 2011 | reverse complement strand
CGTTCTTCGATTAGGCCGAGCCGTTCTTGACGGAGTTCAGTCACCATCTTTTCCGATTGGTTCAGCCGGGTTTCCAGTGCAGCTTTAACGCGATTGGATTCGTTTAAGAGCCGGTCTTTTTCTTTGATTATTGTCTTTAGGGTATCGATCTGTCCCTGCTGTCCCTCCGAGACCCTATTGTTAATTTTTGTCTGTTTGGCAATGATGGCTTTGAGACGCTCCTCTTCATTTCTTGCTGCAAGGAGAGCTTTTTGAGTTGAGGCAAGCTGCTGTAAAGTGAGCCGCTGATCGGCTAGTGCCTTGTCTCGAGCCGCAGCCATGGCATCACGCTCTTGTCGAAGTTGTTCGATTTGCTGATTGAGTTCAGCTACTTGATTTCTGAGTGGGGATGCGGCAAGGCGGGTGAGCTGGGTTTGGCGTTCTTGGATTTGTCGTCGAATCCTAGCGCTTTCAGCGTCGCGCATATTGGATCGACGGCGGAGATCGGCATTAAGGCCCTTGATTTCAGCCTGCAGATCTCGGATCGTCTTGCTTGCTAGTCCGTCCGGGTCAACATTTCCTGGAATAGTTAGTCTGGCTTTTGCCTCGCCAGGCACCTCTAAAAGAGGCGTTTTCCCAGCATCTTGCCGTTCCTTTTGCTGGGCAAGGGCACGGGCGTGGATTCGCTGCATGGCCTCGGTTGTGGACTTTGTCCGCCATTTAAGTCCCTCCTTTTGTTTGAAGTTTGGATGAGCGATCGTGATAAGGTCAAAGAATGATCTAGCCTTACGGTATTTTGTAAATGATTCGACGAAATCTTCTTCTTTTTCGAGTTCTTCAGCCTGTTTGACAAGTGACCACGCTTGATAATAGAGGCCACCGGGATCGAGTCGTGCAAGCTCTTCTGGTGTTTGAGCCTGTAACGGAGCAGCGAGAAGGGCTAGGAAAACCAGCCCAATGAGATGACGTAGGTGTGTCATTGAGGGAGAAGGTTATCAAACGGGCGATTGGTGGAAAAGAGCAGATTTCAGCCCTAAGCAGCAAGAATGAGCCTTTCAGGCATCAGGGTGTTGACAGGTGCTGGCAGGGAGATTAGATCTTCGCCAGAGGGCGGAGTAGCCAAGTGGTAAGGCGCGGGTTTGCAAAACCTGTATTCGCGAGTTCGATTCTCGCCTCCGCCTCCAAGTTCTCTAAAAGCCGTGCCGGATCTGTTTCCGGTGCGGTTTTCCTTTAGCGGAAGTTGACTCGCATGGATGAACCAGCGACTAATTCTGGTGTGATCAAGATTCGCGGGGCAAGCCAACATAACCTCAAGGGGATTGATGTCGATTTGCCGCGTGGAAAAATGATCGCCATAACTGGGGTAAGTGGGAGTGGTAAGTCGAGCTTAGCATTTCATACACTCTATGCAGAAGGACAGCGTCGGTATGTAGAATCACTTTCGGTTTATGCGCGGCAATTTCTTGATCAACTAGAGAAGCCGGACGTTGATTTAATCGAGGGTCTAAGTCCTGCAATTGCTATTGAGCAGCGAACCGGAGCGGGTAACCCCCGATCTACGATTGCGACAGTTACCGAAATCCACGATTTTCTTCGTATCCTCTATGCAGCAGCTGGAATGCCTCATGATCCGGAGACTGGTGAGGAGCTATCGCGGATGTCGACGGTTGATATTGTGAAAAGTCTCTCCAATCGTCCCGAAGGGAGTCGGTTGATATTGTTGGCTCCGATAACGACTGAAGGGGATGCCAAGGGGATGATTGGCGATCTCCAACGACAGGGGTTCGTAAGGGTGCGTGTTAAGGGGGAAATTATCGAGTTGGAGGCCGCAGAGGAAGCTTGGCCTGAAGATGGCGGGGAGGTTGAAGTCGTCGTGGATCGCTTAGTTGTGAAAGAGGGCGTGGATTCTCGGATGGCGGATAGCGTTGAGATTGCGATACGGATTTGTGGGCTTGAGGTCCGCGCTTTGATGCAGAACCGCGGTGCTGAACGTTGGGAGGAATTGGCTTTCGCTACAAGTTATCGGAATCCTAAAACTGGATTTGAACTGCCACTACTTACTCCAAAACATTTTTCTTTTAATTCTCATTTAGGGGCATGCGAAGTCTGTCATGGCCTAGGAACTGAGGCTTTTTGTGATCCGTTTTTGGTTGTTCCCGACCCTAGTAAATCCTTGTCCGCGGGCGCGGTGGTTGTTTGGAGTAAGGTCTCGAAAAAAAAGAAAGGTTGGAACCAATTACATATTGAAGCTTTAGCCGGATTTTTTGAAGTAAGTTTAAGTGAGCGATTTGATAATTTACCTGATGATTTCAAACAGGCTTTGTTTTATGGGACTGGGGATACGAAAATTGAAGTTCCGTGGGAAAAAGATGGGACGATAGTCTTGTGGAAGAAGGAATTTGAGGGAGTTTGTAAGCAGGTCGAGCGTCTCTACCGCGAGACTGAAAGTGATGGGGTTAAAAGGGCTATGGGGAGATTTATGACTTCGCGTGAGTGCAAGGCGTGTGAAGGAAAGAGGCTAAAAAAAGAGTATCTGGCGGTAAGTCTAAGGGGGGAAGGTAGAGCAAAGGGAATCGACGAACTTTGTTCAACTCCCATTGATGAGGCTCTTGATTGGGTCAGGACGGTAGAAGTTCTTGATGACCGGAAGGAGGCTATGAAGGGGGTGCTAGCTGAGTTAGAAAAGCGTTTGTCGTTTCTTGATGAGGTTGGCCTAGGCTATCTGACGCTTGATCGTGCCAGCGGAACTTTGTCTGGAGGCGAATTTCAAAGGGTAAGGCTCGCGACACAGCTGGGTGCGGGTTTAGCTGGGGTTTTGTATGTTTTGGATGAACCTAGTATCGGGCTGCATCCACTGGATAATGAACGCCTGATTCAGGCGTTACAGCGTTTGCGTGATGCTGGTAATACGGTAGTTGTGGTAGAGCATGACGAGGCAATGGTGATGGCGGCTGACCAAGTAGTAGAGATTGGTCCGGCAGCAGGGAAGTACGGTGGAGAGTTGGTGGCACAAGGGACTCCGGCCGAAATCTCGAAGCTTGATACTCCGACGGGGCGCTGGCTTCAAAGAGGGGTGTCGAAGGTGAATTCGAGAAAAAGAAAATCGGCGTTTGAGTTAACGATTAAAGGACCTCGTGAGAATAACTTAAAGGGTGAGGATGTCATTATTCCACTGGGGCAGTTGGTCGGTGTGACAGGGCCAAGCGGAAGTGGTAAATCGACTTTAGTAGATGGGGTTTTACGTCGAGCTTTGGCTAGGAGTTTTCATCGAGCTAAGGATGAGCCAGGAAAGCACGATGGCATTGAGGGGTTGGAGTATCTCGAGAAGGTGGTCATTGTAGATCAAAGCCCTCTTGGCAAAAGTCCGAGATCCAATCCGGCAACCTATACTGGTGCTTTTGATTTGGTTCGCGATCTGTTTGCACAGCTCCCTCTGTCTAGGCAGAGGGGTTATAAAGCGGGTCGCTTCAGTTTTAATGTTAAAGGTGGACGCTGCGAGAAATGTCAGGGCGGAGGGGCAATCCGGATTGATATGCACTTTTTACCGGATGTCTGGATCGAATGTGAGGCTTGTCAGGGATCCCGTTATAATCGCGAGACCCTCGATGTGCGTTATCGAGGGAAGAGCATTGCTGACATACTTGAAATGAACATTGAGGAGGGAAGGGAGTTTTTTGGAGCAGTTCCGAGATTGAGTGTGATTATGAATACACTGTTTGATGTCGGGTTGGGTTACGTCCGGCTTGGGCAGGCTGCTAACACGCTTTCGGGTGGTGAGGCTCAGAGGGTTAAATTGGCTTGTGAGTTATCTAAATCAACGCTGGGGCATACGCTCTACCTTTTGGATGAACCCACGACTGGCTTGCACTATCAGGATGTGCAGGTGCTCCTCAGAGCTCTTTTAAGGCTTCGTGATGCCGGGCATTCTTTGATTGTTGTTGAGCACAATCTTGATGTGATATCGGTTTGTGATCATCTCATCGATCTCGGTCCCGGTGGAGGCGTGAGGGGTGGAAATATTGTGGCAACTGGGACACCAGCAGAAGTTAGAAAATGTGAGATGTCTCTTACTGGGAAAGCTTTGCAGGATTTTACTAGCTAAACGTCTCGCCAGCGGGCGATTTGTGCGCGTATATTCTTTATTGAGGGGGCGCCTGGATTGGTCCGGGCCTCAAGGGCTGTCTTGAGAGAGAAAACAGCGGAGGCCTCTGATGTGAAGGCCGGGTCAATCTCGGTGAGATCGAGTTTGTCGAGTGGTATGCTTGATTGAACGGAAGTTGCAACGGCCTTCCCTACGAGCTCGTGAGCCGAACGGAACGGAATTCCCTGTTTAACAAGCCAGTCTGCAAGGTCTGTGGCAAGTAGAAGCGGGTCGTCCGAGGCTGCGGCGCACGCATCTTCATTGATCTCCATTTCGGAGATCATTTCGGTGTTTACCTTGAGTGCGAGGGTAAGGGTATCGATGGAATCGAAAAGAGGTTCCTTGTCTTCCTGGAGATCACGATTGTATGTGAGCGGAAGTCCTTTAATCGAGGTGAGAATTGAGGTCAGGTTACCATAAAGTCGACCGGTCTTACCACGTGTGAGTTCGCAAACATCAGGGTTTTTTTTCTGAGGCATCAAAGATGATCCGGTGGTGTGGGCATCGGACAAGGTGACGAATCCAAATTCGCTGGAACACCAGAGGATTAGGTCCTCAGAGAGTCGAGAAAGGTGAGCACCGATGAGGGCAAAGTTAAAAAGGAGTTCTGCAACGTAGTCACGATCGGAGATGGCATCCATCGAATTCGTGGTGACGGAGTCAAAACCGAGTTCTGCTGCGATTGCTTCGCGATCAAGATTGATAGTTGAGCCAGCAAGGGCACCGGAGCCTAGTGGAGAAACGTTGACCCTACGGCGGGTCTCTGTAAGCCGGCCCTTATCCCGGGCTAGCATTTCGACGTAGGCGAGAAGGTGGTGACCAACGGTCACCGGCTGGCCACGCTGTAAGTGTGTGTATCCTGGAAGGATTGTTTCGGCGTAACGGCTTGCCTGGTTGAGGAGCGCATCCTGAAGCTCACCAAGAAGAGAAAGAAAAGCATCAATGGCATCTCGACAATAGAGGCGAGTGTCGGTAGCAACTTGATCATTTCGGGAACGTGCGGTATGAAGCTTAGCTCCGGGTGCCCCGATCCTTTCGGTGAGAGCTGCCTCGATATTCATATGAATGTCCTCGTGTTCGATCGAGAAATCAAAGTGACCAGCCGAAATTTCATTTTCGATTTCGCGAAGTCCACTTTCGATTTGGGAGAATTCATCCTCGGACAAAATCCCAGCCCTGACCTGGCCCCTGGCGTGGGCGATTGATCCTAGTATATCGTAAGGGTATAAGCGCCAATCATAGGAGATGGATTCTCCGTATTGTTGCACAAGATCGGCGGTTGCTTTAGAAAATCGGCCCTTCCACATAATGAAGAGAGTCTTGGGGGAGTGGTCGTCGCATTCAAGTCCGGACCGAAAAGAAAATCCCGATGGCCGCAAGGCTCACCGGGATCGTGAACGAGGTAAAAGGTCTTCGAGCCTAGAATTCAAGATCTCTCGTGGTCGAACTGAGGATAGCTCGGTTATTTCCACAAGCGATCTGAATTTCTTCCATGAAGTCAGAAATTTGAACATCGTTCTTGAGGACTATTCCGTAGCGAAGTTCGCTCATCATCCCAGCTTGAACTGACTCGACGCTGATCATCTCGGTGGCATCTGTGAATTTATCAAATATATCGTTGAATGCTTTGGAGAAATCGACGTCGTTATTGACGCGGATTCGAAGTTGATGGGACGCGCGCTTTGGCGCGAAAGCATCCCGTTTGGAGATAAACCAAATGGCGAGTCCAACGATAATTGTGGTGACTAAAACAATTTCGTATTCACGGGCTCCAACCCCCATGCCTGTCGCCATTGCAAAAAAGATAAAGGCGAGGTCGCGTGACTGCCCCAGATTACGTCTGAAACGAATCATGGAAAATGCGGCGAACATGCCGAAGGCGACAGCTTGGTTTCCGTTGACGACCATAATGAGGATAGTCGTTACCGTTCCAATGATAACCAAAGTATGGACGTAATCTTGTGAGTAGCGCGTTCCCTTGTAGGTGCTCTTGTAGAGAAGCCCGACCAACATGTTGAGAAAGAAGCTCAGGGCCATGGCTCCTAGAACCTCTAGAGGCTTAGGGTCGGTTTGCCTGATGGTTTCGAGGGAGTTGATGATACTGTCCAAAGAAAATGCAATAACTGGATCCATAGAGTGATGTGTTTTCGGTGTGAAGAAATTTGGGTTCTTTTTGGGCTCGATCAGGCGGCCGGGTTTTTAGTTCTTCTAATCTGTGAACGAAGAATAGGATCGACTTGCTTCATGGCCGTGCAGAATTTACTAAAACTTCTTCGCACAAGTCCTTCATCACCTCCGTATTCACGGAACCAAAAAGGGACAGGGCCGATTGACTTTACTTCAAAAATTGATTTGTCAGGAGGGATGATGTAATCCTCAAATCTTTGGTCATCAGCCTCAAGTGGCAGGAGATTTGAACGGCACATCAAGCGGGTGTCGAAAGTGATTCGAAGCTGACCATCAGGGGTCATTAGTGCTTTGCGATCATATCGAAGTTGAATCGCGGGGCCATATTTACGCCGTTCAACGAGGTCGAAGAGTTCTTTGATGATCATGCGCTCAGTCCTCGTCCACTCACGTTTGATGGTTCTTAGGATATCGCAATTACCATTAGCAAACTCAATCGCATCTTCGACGGGAAGAAACAGTCTTCGTTTAGCTCCAAAGCCGAAGTGTTTATGCTTAATCTCGATAAATCCGGTGGGTGGGATTTTCCCGCCCTCGCAGCCATAAATCCGCACTCTAATCTTCCGCCGGCTGGCGAGTCGTCGCTCCTTCTCCCAAAAACACTCTCGACCAGGAGTTTCAAAATATTCGGTGACAATGGGATAGCAGCCATCCTCTGATGCTAGGCTGTCAACCACCAGACGATCGTCCAAGTCTCGCTGAATTTTCTCCATTTGGTCGAGTGTAATCAGATACTTGTATTCTGTGCGGTTAAGGCTCAATAGGAATCAGAGTTATAAAAGTGGTTTGGAAAGATAATTGGTAACACAATCATCACGGGCGGAAAGCTAAGGGGGAAAATCGGATTCTGACCAGCCTAACTTTTAAGTTGATAGGCAGTTTCTCCATTTTTTTCGAGAATCAGGTCTTTTTCATTACCCGAGAGGGAGGAAGTTAGGATGATTACGGTGTCAGCCCATTGCTTGTAAGAATCTAATCTCAAAAGGCATACGGGCCAGTCGGTTCCGAACATAACGCGTTCAACACCGAAAATCTCAAGAGTTTCCTCAAAATAGGCTCTGATTGTATCTGGATCAATCTCATCTTTTTTAGGGAATTCGGTCGCAAGGCCTGAGAATTTGACCCCAAGAATATTTTCCCTTTTTGCTAGTTCCTTCATTCCACTTCGCCATTCGTGTTCAACGCGGCCTTTTTGAGCTTTTGGCTTAGCGATGTGATCGATGATCATTCCCAATTCTGGCTGGCGATCGACCAGTTTTGTAGCAACCGGAATCTGATGCTGATAAAGAAGAATATCGTAGCGCAGATCATGAGCCGGCAATTTAGAGAGCCCGCGGTGGAAATCGTCTCTTAGGAAATATGCGTCGGGTTCGTCTTGTAGGACATGACGAATGCCAACGAATTTCGGATTATCGGAAAAGAGTTCTAGGTCTTCGTCGACATTTTCAGAAACTAGGGGGATCCAGCCTACGACGCCCCGGATGAGATCACTTTGGTCCGCGATTTTTAGAAGAGAGGCAGATTCCTCGTTGGTTTGGCGGGCTTGTACGGCTATTGTTCCGGTGACCCCTGCTAGTGAAGTTGCCTCTTCAAGTTCGACGAGCAGATGGTTTTGAGCGAGAGGAGTATTGGCTGGGATCCAAGGATAATCGTCGGCGTTGTAGGACCAGAGATGGTGGTGTGTATCGAGCATGGGATCTGAATTTAAAAGTAAGAATAGTGAGTGTCAGTTTTGCAAGGTGCTTGTCAGTAAGCTCGCACTGATCGATCACTCTGGTGAAAGATCGGTGGAGCATCACCTGTGGATTCGAATAAACTTAGGATGTTTTGTCGAATGGAAGATTTGGGCAAGTCGTTGGACTAATAACGGTCTGAACTACTCAACTTCCTTGCGCGGAACTTGGTGAAAGAGTCGATCGAGCGCTTCCGCTGGCGGAACTTTTTCATAGAGCACAGCGTAAACGACATCTAGGATTGGAGTTCGAGTGCCCGCGCGCCGGGCCGCTTCATAAATCGAGCGCGTATTTGGAACACCTTCGGCAACCATACCGAGTTCAGTGACGATTTCCTCCAAAGATCGGTTCTGCCCAAGAGCTAAACCTACCTTGTGATTTCGAGAATGAACCGAAAAGCAGGTCGCGATGAGGTCACCGAGGCCAGAGAGTCCGGCGAAGGTCTCGGTTTTGCCCCCGAGATCAGTGCCGAGGCGGGTCATTTCGGCCAGAGCTCGTGTGACAAGTGCGGAGATGGCGTTGTCACCCAATTTAAGCCCCATCGTCACTCCAGCTGCGATAGCGTAAACATTTTTAATCGCTCCTCCGAGTTCAATGCCAGCGATATCGTGGTTCGTGTATGAGCGAAAGCGATCCGTAGCGAAGATATCCTGAAGTGCCAATCCTACTTCTTCATTCGAGCATCCGATAGTGGCTGCTGCAGGTAGACCTTCTGCGATCTCCTCGGCATGGTTAGGTCCCGAAAGAACCGCTATCTGATTCCTGGGGAAATAATCACCGATGATTTCTGACATGCGCTTTCCAGTTTCTAGCTCGATCCCTTTTGCGCAGGAAAGGATTACTGCAGATTCCGGAATGTTCAGGGAAACGAGCTTTTTCGCTGTGGAGCGGGTGGCTCGAGTTGGAACGACAAAGAGTAAAAGATCAGCTTTGGTGACTAAGGACAGATCAGTCGTGGCGATTAGATTCTCTGGAAGGGTGGAGTCTGGTAGGTAGCGCTCGTTACAGTGTGTCGTATTGATTGTAGTCGCCACTTTTTCGTCTCGGCCGACCAAGTGAACTTCAGAGCATTTGTTGGCCAGAAAAACGGAGAGTGCGGTTCCCCAAGAGCCCGAGCCCACCACAACGGGATGTTGAAATTTCATGATTTAGTTGTCTCCTCCTTTCGCCCGATTTTATTTTCAGTTCCGGCTCGCAAGCGGGTGATATTGGGATGGTGTTTCCAAATAGCGAGAGCACCTGCGACGATCGTGAAAAGAAAGAGTGGTTTATTCCAGGTTCCATCGGCAATTTTACCGTGATGCCAAGAGCCATAGATTGTAACAATAGGAAGAGCAAATCCGGTCGCAATACTTCCGATTGACACATATTTTGTGGTGAAGGTGAAGATGGCAAAGATAATAATTAAGAGGACTACGGCTGCAGGCATCAGGGCGAGAAGCGCTCCTCCGGTAGTGGCGATACCCTTGCCTCCTTTAAATCGAATCCATGGCGAATAGTTATGACCGAGGATGGAGGCTAGTGCCGTTAGGACTTCGATAGTGTTACCGGTAGTATCATCTGGAACAAAGTGGCGAGCTAAAAAAACGGGGAAGAAGCCTTTTAGGATATCTAGCAGGAGACAGACGAGGCCTGACTTTTTGCCAAGAGTTCGGAAAACGTTGGTGGAGCCAATATTTCCGGAACCATGTTCGCGGATATCGATGCCCTTAACTTTTCCAAGCAAGAGACCAAATGGGATAGACCCCAGAAGGAATGCAAGAAGAATGAAAAGCCAGAGCATGATGAATGTGTCAGGATTTTGGTTCCCGCCGGATCGATTTAATTACCACGGGGTCAATGAGAGGAACGTTTTGGTGTGGTCCGGAGGCGACTCGTCCGTCGGGTCTCAAGGAGTTCAAGTACCCAGTTCCGACTTCGACCATCTTGATTTTATTGACGACCTCCATACCTTCGATGACTTCTCCAAAGACCGCATAACCGTAGCCATCAGTTGTGTTTGGATGGTCGAGACTTGGATTGTCCACAACATTGATGAAGAATTGAGCTGTTGCAGAGTGCGGATCACTTGTCCGTGCCATCGCGAGAGTTCCTCGTAAATTTTTCTTGGTTCGGGCGCTTTCGTTTTGGATCCCGTCTCTTGTCTCTTTCTCTGTGGGGACGTCATTCTTTAGTGCGAAGCCTCCACCTTGAATCATAAAGTTGGACATGACGCGGTGGAAAATAGTTCCGTCGAAGTGTTTCTGATCAATGTAATCTAGAAAGTTGGCAACTGTAATAGGTGCAGTTTCGGGGTGAAGTTCAACCTTGATCTCTCCCATGTTCGTTTCGATGACAATCTTTGAACTGATATCGACGGAGTTGTGATCGACGGAGTCGTTATCATCAGATTTGTTTTCATTGGGTTCACCCTTACAGGAGAGCAGGAGTAGTGAAGCTGAGAGAATGAGAAGTGTTTTCATAATTAGTTTTTCAGGTTATTATTTAATTCGCTTCATCGACTTGATAGTGACGGATTCAGTGGGAACGTTTGCCATCCCGTTTTTGGAAGCGGTTTTCAAGGATTTCATTTTGTCTACTACTTTGATGCCCTTTACAACTTTTCCGAAGGTGGCATATCCACCGCCATTATTAGGGTAGTCGAGGAAGGGGTTGTCGACCACGTTGATAAAGAATTGAGCAGTCGCGCTATTTGGTGCCGAAGTCCGAGCCATGGCAATAGTGCCGCGCTTATTACTTGGAGTTTTCTCACTTTCATTTTTGATAGGCGGGCGGGTCGATTGCTTTCTGAATGAGCCATCTTTTTCTTTAAATCCGCCACCTTGAATCATGAAATTATCGATAATGCGGTGGAAGATAGTTCCGTCATAATGTTTGGCATCGACATATTTCAAGAAGTTTTCGACCGTGATTGGAGCGTTTTTGGAATCTAGTTCAATATGAATATCACCTAAAGAGGTGGACATAATCACGGTGGCTTCTTTGCCAAGTGCTGGTTTGCTGGGCTTTTCTTCTTCAATAGTTTTCTTGGGGTCGTCTTGTCCAAGGGCAAAAGAAGTAAGGAATCCGATCAGGGCGATTTTGAAGAATGATTTCATAAACAGAGGTTATCTTAGAGAAGACTAATGGGCTTGCAACCAGTTGTCGCCAAATCCTAGATCAATTTTTATCGGGACCTCGTTAGGTAAACAAATAGCGGCTTCCATCGCTTCTAAGATTTGTGTTGGAAGTTCGTCTTGTTCGTCTTGATGAAGATCAAAAAGAAGTTCGTCATGGACTTGTAGAATCATCCTCGATTTACGCCCCTGCATGATTTTGTGGATATTGACCATAGCTAATTTGATCATATCGGCTGCTGTTCCTTGGATGGGGCTGTTGATAGCAGCGCGCTCAGCATTGGACCGAATACTGGCGTTTCCGGATTTAATGTCTTTGAAGTAACGCCGGCGTCCAGAAATTGTTTGGGTGTATCCTTTTTCGCGAGCACTCTCGGTGGTGTCCGTCATGAATTGGTGAATGGCGGGATATTGCTCAAAGTACGTTTGGATTATTTCGCTGGCTTCGCCGCGGGGAATCCCAAGGCGCTGTGATAGTCCGAAAGCTGAAATTCCATAAATGATGCCGAAATTGACCATTTTTGCAGTACGTCGCATTTCCGGGACGACATCATCAGTTTCAATGCCAAAGACCCGGGCTGCAGTGGCTGTGTGTATGTCGAGATCGTTTTTGAAGGCCTTGATCATGGCAGGGTCGCCAGAGAGCGCGGCCATTACACGAAGTTCAATTTGAGAGTAGTCGGCTGCCATTAAGGTGTAATTTAAGCCTCGAGGAATAAAGGCACGGCGCAGTTCACGCCCCATCTCTGAGCGAACAGGAATGTTCTGAAGGTTGGGGTCAGATGAAGCGAGACGTCCGGTTGAAGTTACGAGTTGGTGAAGATGAGTGTGAACGCGATGAGAGTGCTTGGCACGATGATTAGGGAGTGCGTCAACGTATGTTGACTTCAGTTTACTAGCTTCTCGGTAGCTAAGAATGTTTGCGACAATCGAATGTTTGGAAGCAAGCGAAGCGAGGGTTTGTTCGTCTGTTTTAAATTGCCCAGTTTTTGTTTTCTTTGGCTTTTCGACGAGCTTCATTTCACCGAAGAGAATTTCTCCGAGCTGCTTCGGTGAGTTTAGGTTAAATGATCGTCCGACAGATTCTTCGATTTCCTTGCTGAGCGTTTCAATCTTCCCGGTAAGAACTTTCCCGACTTCATCGAGAACCGATTGATCCATCGAGATACCTTCGTTTTCCATCGCTACTAAAACTGGAAGAAGGGGGGACTCAATATCCTCCATGACTGGGAGAACATTGAGAGCTTTAAGCTCGGGAATAAGTTTGTGGTAGAGCTGAAGAGTGACATCGGCATCCTCTGCCGCGTATTCAGCGAGGATTTCAATGGGGAGCTCGGAAGGATCTAGCTCGCCCTTGGAAGCTTTCTTTTTTGCAGCTGCAGCAAAAAGATCATCTGCTTCGTCCCTTTCCCCCGAAAAGAGATCTACGAGCTTGATGGGTGAATATCCAAGGAGGTTTTCGGACAAGGAATCCATGCTGTGTTTTTGCTCCGGAGCGACCAAGGTATGCGCGAGCATAGTATCAAAAAAGGGCCCGATAACCTGAACTCCGTGTGAGAGCATAATGGCAAGGTCAAATTTTAAGTTATGACCAATTTTCAGCGCGGAAGACTCGAAAACTGGAAGAAGCTTTTCACGAAGAGCGGGCCAATCGGTGATAGGAAGATAGAAGGCCTCACAGGATTTTAGAGAAAACGCGATTCCAAGGAGTTTCGAGGTGAAGCGGTCGAGCGAGTTGGTTTCAACGTCGAAGCAAAATGCGTCAGCTGCGAGGAGATCCTTTACGAGAGAATCCAGAGCGTTTTCAGATTGGATTAGATGATAGT
>MDTC01234886.1_pt1 | contig 12983 bp, 10 predicted proteins | sample 811181 | NCBI WGS metagenome assembly MDTC01 (sample SAMN05326644, study PRJNA326480) | marine metagenome | isolation source: seawater | place: Pacific Ocean: North | collected 2011 | reverse complement strand
CTTTAAATAGAAAAAATCTTCAGGTAAAATACGCTGCCATAGAGCAGGAACTTGGTGCCCACCTATGGATATAAGACCACCTGCAAGTTTATCCTTCATTAATTTCAGAACCTTTAAGCCAAAAACAACCCCGCTGAACTTACAGACTATAACGCAACTTTGCAAACTTTTTATGTTTACAGCTACACCCCAAAAGACCGCTGACCGCCCCCTCAGCATTTTTCAAAGTTATAACGAGCGACACATAAATTTTTACTTGCGATAATCACAGGTTTATCCATTGACATTACTTAAAATGCAGCACATTCTATCCCGAGGAGGCTGCATATGCTGCAGATATTTATCGCACTAACCGCAATTCCCATAGTAGAGCTATACCTAATATTTGCGCTGCACGACTATTTATCTTTAAAAATTGGCAGTGGCAATGCCGTTCTAACTAGCCTTAGCACAATATTCATAACCGGGGTTATCGGCGCCAAACTCCTAAGGTTACAAGGTTTTCAGGTCGTTAGCAAGATCCAAAGGGCTGCAGCCCAGGGCGAGACTCCTGCGTGTTCGCTAGTAGAAGGGGTTATCATCCTGATAGGAGGTATTCTGCTGTTAACACCTGGTTACTTGACTGATATAGTAGGTTTTTTCTTTATGGTGGAACCCTGTAGAGCCAAACTCGCACAACTCCTCGTCAGCCGTTTTAACTTCGAATACGCAGTCAGTAGTAATGGGTATGGACAGCGCTACCAAGATAAAGGTCAGCCAACTAGAGATAACAGGAAAGATGACACTGATATTATTGATATAACAGCAACAACTACTGAAAAAAAGAAATAACTCCAATAATTCCTCAAGTAAGAATGACCTACTTCCGATGCCACAGCTAGCGGGCAAAGGAGTATAAAAATGATAAAAACCAATCATTTCTCAAAGCACCTTAATGATTGCGGTCTCGGTAAACTCATAAATTTAGAGACACAAGAAATCATCAACTACCAGCCTTATGAGGTATCACAAACATGCCTCGGTATCATTTCTTACTCTAACCTACCCCAACGAGCTCCTATGCAACTGCAAATAAAAAATGGAACACCTTTGAAATTTAGAGTTAGAGAAAAACATGCTCCACTTGATTCTAAAAACCGCTATTCATTGCTCTGCGAAGATAAAGATATACATATAGAACAAATATTCCTATTGACGGGATGCCATAAAAAATTTGAAATGCTAACCTCATCAAAGATCCAGTCCAGAAGATACCTCACAAACCCTCCCCTCAATGTCCTTGCTAATACATTCGGTCAAAATGAAAAATTCCATTTGATTACCCATAACATTTCAAAGACCGGTATGCTCTTGAAATCAAGCACATCTTCCAAGACACCTTTTATAACTAATACCCTACTTGAGCTCCATATAACTAACAAAGGCGGATGGCTAACCGCACCAATTAAAAGCCTGGGAAAAGTAAAAAGACTTAGCCAAGGCTGTATTAAAAAATATAAGGATGGAAATCTTTTTTGGGGTATAGAAATCACCGAAATGCCTGATTCTGCTGAATTAGTATGGAGCCAAACCATAGAAATGCTATCTAGAAAAGAAGTTTAGATACTAATCAAAACGAACCAAACGCTCTAGTTCTACGGAAGTTATTTCAGATGCGAAAAAGCCGTCATCGAGCACTTCTAAACCGGTAATAACCTCTGCTATCGGAAGCAAGTCTAGATCTGATTCAGAATCCCTATCTAAAATATGCACGGCTGTGATCCAGCAGTCTTTAGGACAACCCACAACTCTTACAGCTATATGACCCTTCTGAGGCAATCGGTAGGTCCAAGGAGAGCGCGGTATTGGCTGATACAAATTCAAGATGTTGGTGTTTTTCATCCTAGCTATGGATTTACCAACAAACGCACGCTTTGCGACTTCGCGGCGAAATAAGGCGTTCTGTAAAAACCTTGACTCGGGGAAAAGCCTTAATCGAATCGAGCCCTGGCGAAGCTTCAAGACATAAACTGCTTGAAATCTATTGAAACTGACTTCTCGATCTTTTACTTTGAAATCAGGCAGGATCCGCCCAAATTTTGGCAAGTATTCCGAAAGCGCCCAATTGCGAATCTCGGGAAACTCATCGTCAGCAGCCAAACGATAAAACCACTTGGGAAGAGGGCGGGACGCCAGAGCCCTAATTACCAAAGCTCTTTCATAGTGCTGTCTAGATCGCCGGAATACCTTGTACGCATTTATAAGAGCAGAATTTGACTCCTCTGACTGACTATTTGCCAATACGATCAATAAATCGGTAAAAACCTGCTGCTGAGCAGTATTCAGATAGCGAGATGCAAAACCTACTTCAAAAGATGATCCACTTAGTCCCCTCTTTACGGCAATCGAAGCCAAACTGGCAACCATACTTCTAGTGATATTTTTAGAGCTCAGATACCTATTCCACTGAGCTTGTGTAAGGTTACGAAGCTTATAGGACAAATAAAAATTATCATTCGAGCCCTCTACTGAGTTAGATAACTGCATAGCTAGCTTAACTGCATACCCAGGAGAGTTCTCTCTAAGCAAATGTTCCAGAGCTTTTGTCCTTAAGGCAAATGAGGGAGAAGACTTCACAAGTTCGAAAATAAATTGCTCTGAAACAGAGTTTAATGATGATAATGATGATATAGAATCCAACCAATTAGATATAAGCCAATATGGGTCATTTAAGGTCGGAATTAAAGCCTCTAACTCCCGATCAGAAAGCTCAGTGCGGGGTTTGTACAGTATCCCATGACGCCACGCTAAAGAATTTTTCTTGTAACTTTCTAAACGCTCAGCGTTCGATAAAAAACCGTCCAAAACTCTTAAATAAAAAGGATTTTGCGAATCTAACCAAACTTGAGAAACCTTCTTTGGAGGCGATAAAGATGGCTTGACCCACCACAACCACCTAGCCACATCACTTGATAAATATGCTACATTCCAGATTTGGTCAGGAATAAGCTTTACTGGCTCTTCATAAACCCCTCTTAAAACCAAGCCCTTTAAAACGCCAACCAGGTCAGTACTCTGCTCAAGCAAGCTCGGTAAACCTAAGAAAGCCCTAATATCCATATCTTCCATTAATAAAATAGCTTTAAAAAGAGACTGGCGAACCACAGAGGAAGAATCCACCTTCAAACGTTCATGTAACAACTGAACAATGTGCGACCGCTGAGCAATCGGTACAGAACGAAACAAAGCCCAAACGGCCCAATGCCGCACATTCCGATCTCTATGCTCCAATAGCACAGCTAATTCACGAATTGGTGGACTAACTCGTGTCAAACAAATTTCTATCAATCTTTCTGACAACACCGAACTCGGAAGGTTTGGGCTAAATTGAGAACCAAAACAATACGAGGCGGAAAAAATCAATAGCAAACAACCAATGCGCCGAATTGCAAACAACATTATATGGACCAAAATATGTAAACGAACAATAACAACCATGGCAAGACATAGCAGCATAGAAGAAATCAAACAATCTATAGTTAAAGTAGCGCACTTATTAGATGAGATAAGCTCTATTAATTGCTTAAGCCAAGCTCCAGACACTAAGAAAAGTCGTAAGTAAAACAAGTGGCCGAGGCCCAATGCTATAATCTATCTAAATGACATTTTCGACAGGCTAATTATTCTAATGCACCAAGGGTTGAAAAAAACCAACACATTATTTAGCAAGGCATCCATAAAAAATTTAAAACAGGAATTATTTTGTAAGCAAAAGCCCTAATTGGAATCGGAAGAATGGGCTGGCGGAACGAGAAACAACTTAGGTTTTCCGAGTCTTGCCTTTACAGAGCTCTCAGTATCACAGGCATTCATCTGATCTCTATGCCTGATAGACGATTTCCCAAGCTCCTTAATGAAGATAATATTTGCCGCTGAATTCATAAAGCCGTTGTCGACTTCACCTGCATCTGAGCGCAGCAGGTCTAGACCAGCAAAAAAGTTGGAAAATGTAACTAGTAAGAAGTTCATATCTTGCAAAGCAAGAGGGGCCAATTTCCACCTACGGCAAAATTCATCTATAGAGGCTAGCGAAGAAGCAAAGAATTCCGTTCTTTGTTCTATACTTGGATTTAGGATATCGAAATAGAAAGTACAGTCACAGCTCGCCATTAGAAGATCGCGAGCCGATATCACGTAACCACGATCAGCAACCTTAAGAAGGCTTCGAGACAACTGAAAGTGAAACCTAGCTCTAATCACTTCCAATTCGATGAAAGAAATCTGCCTCCTACGCATATGGAGTGCAATTGAATGGTACAGTGCGGGAATCTTTTCACCTGACGAGGTCTTGAGCGAAACATCTGCGGGAATGGCCATTAAAAGCTCATAGACCTCCTCTAAGTGCTTTTCTATTAATCCAATAGTGCTTGGTTTGAAAAGCCTATTATAAAACCCCATGTAAACACCAATCCCTAAAACATATTAGAACATCTTAAAGCGCCCAGCAAAAATTAAGCCACATATAACATATTATAAATATTCAATTTCGCCTGTCTAAAGAATAGGCAGTGAAAACTAAACTTACGCCCCAATTACTCTAGACAAATAAACTTAGGTAAACCTTGATCTTTTTTAGGAAATTTTTTCACAGTTAAAGATAGCTTCTGGACTACCGATAAAACACCATCTTTTGGGGGGCTCTTCCTTGGTTTATACCCAATTTCGTATACTGCTTTTCTCGCTAATCTTGTTGCCGGCCTGTGGCCCAACAGTAAACAGGCTTGAAGCATTAAAACCTGGAAAAAAAATTCATTTTCTTCCTAGGTTAGATGCACTGGGAGGAGAGCTACTGGGCGAAAATAAGTTTCAGGATCGAGTCAGGAAAATCCTCACTCAGGAGCTCGGTGAGTACAGCCCCATTAGTTTATCCAAAGTGAGAAAAAATCCCGGTGGGGGGACTCATTTCACCCTAACTATCGAATCTGTTCCACTTTGTGGCTTCCATCTGACTGCGACCCCTTGGGGCAGTGATGTGCAAATCCTAGGCAATATTCCCGAAAATCTGCTCGAAAATGAGTTGGAGGATTTCCCGGAACAAAGAGAAGTTGAGACGCTGCTGACGGAATATCTTCTCTCTCAGGGTTATGAGTTACCGGGGGCAATCTCAGCTGAAAGATGCTATCTGAAGCGGGATCAGATGTTTTTTGCCTCAGTATGGAAATTTAAGTTCAACATCAAAGATCTACCTTACCAAGCTCATGCTGACCTTAATGGCGTTTACAATTTCCACCCGTACTTTTACCATGCAAGTGCCAAGGCAGTGATCTATGATAAAAATATCCTAACAAATAAATTAACCACCGTGGATCTCAAAGACCTGGATAACACGGGTAAATTGAATGGCAAATACCTAATGACCGGCCTACCGGAGGCTTCAAAAGCGACTAGGGCTACTGCGTCTCAGGGCGTTTACGACTTTAGCAGCTCACCTACTTCGTGGCCTTTCCTTGAAACATCAGTATATGCTAACGCTAGCCTCAGTATCGATTGGCTGCAAGCTTTAGGATATTCCATGCCTACGAAAAAAGTAAAATTGATACCTGGAATAGCTATCGGCGGAGATACAAATAATGCCCTTTATGCACCTGAGCAGTTAGGCAATCCCACGACAATATACATAGGCTTGGGTGATGGGCGCATTCTACGAAATCTTTCAACTGATGCTGACGTTGTTTCTCACGAATTTGGTCACCATATTGTCTTTCAATCGGTCAGTAGGATGGATTCTGGTGAAAGTATAGCACTGCACGAGGGTTTGGCCGACTTTCTTACTTTCGCCCGAACTGATGATTCTTGCCTAGGTGAATCTATTTGCCCTAAAGGAAGTAGCTCAATTTGCAATAAATGCTTGCGGACAGCGTCGAACCAATACAGCCTCACAGATAAAAGGTCGCTAGGGGAAGAACACCTGCAAGGCCAAATAATATCTGGCACACTTTGGGAAATTAAGGAAACAGCTGGTTTGTCAGGATCTGAAATTGGAAAAATAGTTATCAATGCAATCAGTATGCTGCCTGCTAACGCAATTTTCGAAGATTTTGGTGTTGCTCTGGTTCGCGGGGCAGCACAAACAAACCCCGACATATGCGATGCTGTAAAAAGTGTCTTTAACAAGAGGAGTTGGGACAGACTACTATCAACCCAAGTGGCATGTACACCAGACGGCAAGATAGACTTAGAAAAGACGGTTGAAAATGGTCTAGATATAGATCGGACATCTGGCGTCCGACAGGGGCGGAATCAACCTCAAACCACAACTAGAAGAACTTCTGAAAATACTAGCTCTCCGCCTTGCGGCGCAATTGGTAGCAAAACCTTTACCGAAAGGAATCATATGGAACAATGGCTAATGATCATGTTCTTTCTACTGCCACTTATTTGCCTCTTCCCAGGCCCAATGGCAGTCAGACAAGAGCAAGTAAACCGCAGAGAGAAAAACCGCCGTATTCGAAGGTAACCAAAACTAAGAATGCTAGTGCTTTCTTAGCTTTCCTACTAGTGCATCTCCCATAGCTTTCGTGGAGACATGTTCATTTTTAGCTGCTATATCTCGAGTCCGCAGGCCATCTGCTAGAACCTGTTGTACGGCTCCCTCAATAACCTCTGCTATATCAGGACGTTTTGCTGAATAGCGCAGTAGCATCGCAACAGAAAGAATCTGGGCAATCGGGTTCGCAGTTGATGTCCCAGCTATATCTGGAGCTGACCCACCTGCGGGCTCATAAAGCCCGAAACCGGAATCACCAATCGATGCGGAAGCCAACATCCCCATACTACCTGTAATTATAGCACCTATATCAGAGAGAATATCACCGAACATATTGCTTGTCAGAATAACATCAAACTGACTAGGGTCCCTCACTAACTGCATAGCTGCATTATCTACATACATATGATCTAGCTCAACATCTGAAAAACCTTTCGCAACCTCGCAAACTACCTGACGCCAAAGAATGGAGGTAGATAAAACATTAGCTTTATCTACAGATGTGACCTTGCACCTGCGCCCCCTTGCAGCATCAAAGGCAACCGTCGCCACTCGCCTAATTTCCTCATAGGTATACTCCATGAGGTCATAAGCCCGTCTATCGGGACCCTCACCATCTATCCCCCTATGATCCGTAAAATAAATGCCCCCTGTGAGCTCTCTGACAATATTGATATCAAAACCACGCCCAACTACTACATGATTCAACGGCGATAGCTCCATTAAGCCAGGTACTAAAATAGCAGGCCGGATATTACAATATAAACCGTACCTCTTCCTAATTGGCAACAGAGAAGCTCTCTCAGGGCGCTCTTCGGGCGGTAAATTTTGCCATTTTGGACCGCCTACACTTCCAAAAAGAATCGCATCTGCTTCATCACAAACCTGAACAGTCTCATCAGGAAAAGCAGAACCAGAGGCATCAATAGCAGCACCACCCACCAAAGCAGAAATGGCCTCGTATTTAAACTTAAAGCGTTGCGCTGCAGCATCCAAAACCTTAAGACTCTGCGCCATCACCTCCGGCCCAATTCCATCCCCTGGTAGAACAGCGATTTTAAATAGTGAATTTTTCATATGAACTTCCATTCAAACTCCAGAAGAACTCTGTAAAGAGGCTCTATCACAACTACGATTTGCACCCTGGCGCACTTTAGCCGCACATTCTCCAACCAAAAGAGCCGATGAGAATGTATTCAAAACACTCAGGTACGCCTCTGCTGAAGCTTCAACGATATCTGTGGAAGCACCAATCCCATGGTAGGCCCGGCCTTCAACCTCAGCTGTGATATTTACTTTACCTAAGGCATCTCGCCCGCCTCCAGCAGCGTTGATAGAATAATTTTTGATATCTAGCTTAATCGAGGTCACAGCATCTATGGCATTATATACAGCATCTACAGGACCATTACCCACGGCAGCTTCACTTACAGTCTTACCATTAACATTAAGCTTTATAGTTGCCGTAGCCAAGGTAGCCGAACCAGCATTCACACATAAATATTCTAGAATATAGGACTTCCTAGAAGAATCCTCTAACCATAGAATCGCCTCAAGATCATAGTTATAAACAGTTCCCTTTCTATCAGCCAAGGTCAAAAACTTTTCATAAACTAAATCTAAATCATAGTCGACCCCTGCTGAGTAGCCCATTGATGATAATCGATGCTTGATCACATGCCGCCCACTCCGTGACGTCAGGTTTAACTGATTTGTTGGGACTCCAATTGACTCAGGGGTGATTATTTCATAGGTTTCCTTACCCTTCAAAACACCATCCTGATGGATACCAGATGAGTGAGAAAATGCATTTTCTCCAACAATCGCTTTGTTGGGCTGAATAACCATATTACACAGGCTAGATACAACTTTAGATGTGGTGTGGATCTCTCGAAGCTTCAGGCCACAAGAAAGCCCAAGCTCATCTCTCCTAGTATCTAGGATCAGCGCAATCTCTTCTAATGCACAATTTCCAGCTCTTTCCCCAATTCCATTGACGGTACCCTCAACTTGCCTAGCTCCAGCTCTAACTGCCAAAATAGAATTAGCAACAGACAAGCCTAGATCATCGTGACAATGAACCGAGAGAGTCACACCCTCAGCATCAGCGACATTATCAAGTATGTAACTAATGATATGGCTAAACTCCCATGGCATAGTATAACCAACAGTGTCAGGTATATTAATTGTCTTAGCGCCGGCTTTTATAGCAACATCCACAAATCGACAGAGTTCAGGTAAGGGTGTACGACCAGCATCTTCACATGAAAACTCCACATCATCAGTGAAGTTTCGAGCATAAGAAACAGCATGATAAGCAGCATCAAGCGCCTGATCGAGGTTCATCCTTAACTTCACTTCCCTATGCAAAGGGGAGGTCGCAATAAAGGTGTGAATTCTAAATTGCTCCGCAACATTTAAAGATTGTGCACAGGCATCGATATCTTTCTCTATGGCTCGAGCTAAACCACAAACCCGAGCACCTTGAATCTCTCGAGCGATCTGCTGGACTGACTGGAAGTCACCCGGGGAAGATACTGGGAAGCCTGCTTCAATGTAATCAACACCGAGCCGTTCTAAGCATTTGGCTATTTTCAACTTTGACACCCGAGACAAGCTGGCTTTCAAAGCTTGCTCGCCATCCCTTAGCGTCGTATCAAAAATAATGACCCTATCGGCCCCCATAGTAACTCCTAATCACCAAATTATTTTAACGAACATCTTAGATAAAATGCTTAGTTCTTTTCTTTATCCACCAGTCTTGGGCCATTAGAAAACTTAATCTTACTCCGCAACTGCGCCCCTACATCTTCTATCTGATGATCGGCTTCGTCTGTGCGCCTCTTCAAGAAATTCTTGCTACCCGACTCATGCACCTCCTTCAGCCAATTATCAGCAAAGCGACCGTCTTGAATATCTCTAAGAGCTGCCCGCATTTTATCTTTAACCTCCGGACCAATAATCTTCGATCCAGTTTCATAATCACCATACTCGGCCGTATTCGAAATAGAATAACGCATATTGGCTATACCACCTTCGAAGATCAAATCAGTAATCAACTTCACTTCATGAAGACATTCAAAATAAGCCATAACCGGATGATAACCGCCATCTACTAAGGTTTCAAATCCAGACTTGATAAGCGCTGTCAGGCCACCACACAAAACCGTTTGCTCACCAAAAAGATCTGTCTCTGTTTCCTCTCTAAATGTCGTTTCAAAAACACCAGCTTTAGTACCTCCAATGGCCTTAGCGTATGATAGGGCTAATTCTCTAGTTCCGCCAAACTCTTGGGCTACAGCAATCAGACAGGGAACACCCGAACCTTGAACATACTCCCTACGAACTGTATGTCCCGGGCCTTTCGGAGCAACCATAAATACACCGACATCGTCAGGAGGTACGATTTTATCAAAGTGAAAATTAAAACCATGAGCCACAGCAAGTTGCTTACCTGAGGTCAACCCTGGCGCTACTTTTTCTTCATACATCTTCGCACAAACCTCGTCGGGAACAAGCATCATGATAATATCAGCATGATTTGCAGCTTCAGCAGTTTCCATGACCACTAGACCTGCGTCCCTAGCTTTTGCTACAGATTGACTTCCCTCTGCTAGCCCAACCACTACATCTACACCACTTTCCTTGAGGTTGAGAGCATGAGCGTGTCCCTGACTACCATACCCAATAACAGCAACTTTCTTCGCCAGGATTGGAGACATACTAGCATCGTCGTCATAATAAAGCTTAAGATCCATAAATTCACCCCTTAGTTTAGCTCACGTACACTACCGTAATATTTAACAATCTCAAAAAAGAGTTCGTAATCATCTTCATAGGCTTCCGCACGAACAGTCAATTGGCCATCAGCAAAGTCTATTACCTCAAAACCGTACTGACGCAGAATACCGAGTACAACCGAATTAGCGCCAGACAACGTTTCAATTTGCAATTTTCGCTTGACCTTAGCACGATCCTCACCCCCCCCCAAAACTTTGAGATGCATCACATCGACGAGATTACGAGCTTGCTTTGATATCTCATCAAGCTGCTCAGAAGCTCGTCTATCACAGTTAACTGAGATCAACATGTTTGAAAACTTTTGATCCAACGTATGGTTTACCGAGAGCGCTTCAATATTAAAGCCACGTCTGGAAAAAACTAGAGCAATACGCCCCAACAAGCCAGGTCGATTCGCTACCAACAATGACAAAGTAATTAAATCTTGGGAAGGGCTCATGGCAGACTCTCTTAATTATCAACTAAAATTAGGTTCAGGTTGAACCAGAAGGTTTTTCGAGTTTATGCTTCGGCTTTTTCAAAACAATATCTTTCGCCGACTTTCCAGCCGGTATCATAGGGAAGACATTTTCTTCTCGCTCAACTTCAGCGTGTATGAGGCAAGGCCCCTCGAACTCCAAAGCCTCAGAAACTACCGAACGAACATCTGACACCCGACTAATTCGAAAGGCACGCATCCCATAACTTTCAGCTAACTTCACAAAATCTGGATTTCCTTGTAGATCGATTCCACTATAACGCTCATCAAAGAAAAGTTCCTGCCACTGCCTGACCATACCCAAGCACCTGTTATCCAAAACAAAAATCTTAACCGGAATATTATTAACGCAAGCCGTAGCTAGCTCTGGCAGGGTCATTTGAAAACCGCCATCACCCACAAACGCCACTACTTTTGCCTCAGGCTTAGCTAGCTGAGCACCAAGGGCACAAGGGAAACCAAATCCCATTGTTCCTGCCCCTCCTGAGGATAAGAACTGATTCGGACCATCAGTTAAAAAATACTGAGCGGTCCACATCTGATGTTGGCCAACATCAGTTGTCACGATAACGTCACTGTCTGTCTGGCTATACACCTCACTAATAACAGTCGCAGCAGTTAACCTGTCTAATTCTTGTTGCAAAGGATGCTCTTCACGATAATTGGCAAGCTCAAGAAGCCAATCTTCAGTATTTAGCTTGTCCAGCATCGGCAAAAGATTTTCAAGAACTAGTTTCGCATCGCCACAGACAGCTGCGTCAGTTTTAACTATTTTATTAATTTCTGCACCATCTATATCTATATGAATCTTTACTGCATCAGGACAAAATTCCGGGTTATTTCCATTAATCCTATCATCAAAACGGCTACCTACAGATAAGATCAGATCACACCGGACTAAAGCATAGTTGGCATATGCGGTGCCATGCATACCCAACATTCCTAAACTCAGGGGATCAGATTCAGGAAATGCACCTTTTCCCAACAAAGTATTAGTAACCGGCACCCCTAGCCGCCGAACAACCTGCTGCAATACAGCGGATGCCCTCGAAATAATGGCACCATGACCAATTAAAAATAGAGGTCGCTCCGAGCTGTTCAGCAACTTAACAATTTTGCTTAACTGCGTTTTATGCTCTTCCACTACTGAAGTTACTGGCCAGGTATAACCTGGTAAGTTCATAGCATCAGGCTGCCTTTGATTCACTTCAGCTCCCGAAATATCCTTCGGAATATCGAGTAGAACCGGGCCGGGCCTTCCTGAAGTCGCAATATGGGCAGCCTCTTTAACCAATCTCGGAATATCGTCACTTTCCAACACAAGATAACTGTGCTTCACAATGGGCATAGTTACGCCAAAGACGTCTGACTCCTGGAAAGCGTCCTTACCCAAATTTACTGAGTTCGTTTGCCCTGATATCACCATCACCGGCACTGAGTCCATCCTTGCCGTCGCTAACCCGGTAACGGTATTCAAAGCACCAGGACCACTAGTCACCAGAGCTACGCCCAACTTCCCCGACGCCCGAGCATAACCATCGGCCATATGAGCAGCGCCTTGTTCATGCCTGGTAAGAATAAATTTTATACTCGAATCCAATAAAGCATCAAAGATGTTGATCGCCGCACCACCAGGATGGCCAAAAATATATTTAACACCCAAATTTTCAAGGCTTTTTATCAGAGCTTGCGCACCGTTCACAACAGATCCCCCCAACCACAAGAAAACGTAAAAGCAAGTTCTCAATCAACCAAACTATTTAGGAGCTGAAAAACGGCCTAACTACGTTGTTCTATTCAGGCAAAAGTACTACAACTCAGCCTCAAGCCCTCATAGCAGCTAACGCAAAAAATTCCTAAGGATAAAAAGAACGATACGTTAAATTTATACCGACTAGTACATTACATTGAAAGTAGTCAAACGGATGACAAGCCCGGTAGCCGTTAGCACTAGCCCTTAAATTTTTTGGGGTCAATCTGATGCTTTTTAACTCTCAAACCCATAACCCGTTCCGTAAGGCCCAACTTACGTGACGCTTTGGCCATATTACCATTTACGCCTTTAAGCGCCTCACAAATTAACTCTATCTCGACGGAGGCAAGAGTCGCAGCCAAAGAGCCTTTCTCCGAAACATGAGCTTCAGCAGCCTGCAGACTCGGAGGCAAATGACGACTCTG
>MDTC01131251.1_pt1 | contig 12983 bp, 9 predicted proteins | sample 811181 | NCBI WGS metagenome assembly MDTC01 (sample SAMN05326644, study PRJNA326480) | marine metagenome | isolation source: seawater | place: Pacific Ocean: North | collected 2011 | reverse complement strand
TTTATGCCGTGACAATAACTAAAGAAATTTCTATTGAATTACTTCATGGAATGAAGCGTATCCGACTAGTCGAAGAGGGCATAGCAGATCGTTATCCACAAGGAAAAATGCGTTGTCCAATGCATCTATCGATTGGTCAAGAAGCTGCTGCTATCGGTGTTGGTCTAGCTTTAAAACCTAGTGACTTGGCGGTCAGTTCTCACCGTGCCCATGCACATTACTTAAGTAAGGGGGGTAACCTTAAGGCAATGCTCGCTGAAATTTATGGTAAGGCTACTGGATGTAGTAGTGGTCGAGGTGGTTCAATGCATCTGGTTGATAATAAGATTGGCTTCATGGGCAGTACTGCGATTGTTGGTAATTCAATTCCAATTGGTGTTGGTCTAGCGTTATCAATGCAGCTGAACAAATCACTGGATATAAGCACAGTATTTTTTGGTGACGGCTCTATAGAAGAAGGAGTGTTTTATGAATCTGCTAATTTTGCTGCTGTCCGAAAATTACCAGTACTCTTCGTATGTGAAAATAACTTATATTCAGTGTATTCCCATTTAAGTGTTAGGCAACCCCATACACGTAAAATATATAAAATGGTTGAGGCTATGGGTGTACCAACCATGTTGGTTGATGGTAACGATCCTCAGGCGGTCTATGAGGCAGCATTAGTTGCTATCGGTTGCATTCGCAACGGTCAAGGACCTTTTTTTCTTGAACTTACTACTTATCGTTGGAGAGAGCATTGTGGGCCTAACTACGATAATAATATTGGTTATCGTACAGAAGAAGAATTTCAAGAGTGGAAGCAGAAAGATCCCATTCCTTTTTTTGAGGAAAAACTACTCAATGATAATATATTAGATAAACTGACTGCCAAGCATATGGAAGATGAAATCAAGAGCGAAATTAAGGTTGCCTTTGATTTTGCAGAAACTTCACCATTTCCCGAACCTGATAGTGCATTTCAAGGTATGTTTGCAGAAAAGATCACGGATAATGTCTAGAGTTATTACATTTGCAGAGGCTATAAGAGAAGCACTTGATCAAGCTATGGCAGCGGACGAAAACGTTATTATTTTTGGTTTGGGAGTTGATGATCCTAAGGCAATTTTTGGAACTACTGCTGGGCTTCAGTTAAAATACGGTTGTGAACGTGTGTTTGACACGCCTACCTCAGAGAATGCTATGACTGGAGTTGGTGTAGGAGCAGCGCTTAATCAAATTCGTCCTGTGATGGTACATCAGCGATTAGACTTTTTTTTACTTGCAATGGATCAATTAGTTAACAGTGCTGCTAAGTGGCACTTTATGTTTGGTGGTCAAGGTAAAGTACCAATTACCATACGGCTAATTATAGGTCGGGGATGGGGACAAGGGCCAACACATTCTCAGAATCTGCACGCTTGGTTTACACATATACCTGGCCTAAAGGTAGTAATGCCAGCAACAGCCGAAGACGCTAAGGGACTTCTTCTTGAAAGTATAAAAGATGATAATCCTGTAGTGTTTTTAGAACATCGTTGGTTACATAATATTAAAAGCGAAGTTTCGGAGGAACCAAAATGCATTCCATTTGGAAAAGCACGGATAGTTCAAGAGGGCTTTGATATAACCTTGGTAGCTGTTTCGTATATGGTTATAGAAGCAATCCATGCTGCTGAATTTTTGGTGACTCAAGGTATAAGTTGTGAAGTGCTCGATCTCAGAACCTTGGCACCACTTGACTGGTTAAGCGTTTTCAAATCCACAGCTAAAACAGGTCGTATCCTAGCATTGGACACGGGCACCACCACAGGCTCTATTTCTGGTGAGATAGTTACTCGTGTGGCAGATAAATGCTGGGAATTTTTGAAATGTGCGCCACAACGGATGGCAATGCCGGATTTTCCTGAAAGTACTAGTTTTGCTCTAACTGTTAATTATCATTTGCGTGCAGAACATATTGTAAAAAAAGTTGGAGAAATGCTAGAAAGGAATATTGACACGAGTTCTTTAGTTAACCAACGCGAACATCCGCATGATGTGCCCGGGGATTGGTTTACTGGTCCCTTTTGATTGATGTTAGTATGAATAGTTTCTATATCATATAAAATCGTTGTCCTGATCTGTTCACTAATTACTTAAGAATACTTGTAGTCTTGCTAATTAGCAAAACTTTTTCTAAGTTAACAATATTTAACACTGCCTACGATAGTTTTCTCAATATGAATTTATAATAACTTTTATAAATATCAAATTGTAGCTAAATATAGATCTATTGGAGAAAAATATGAATATAAAAGATGCACTTGAAAATAAAGATGGGTATCAAACAGGACTACATCTTGCTCAAGAAGAACTTACCCAAATCCGATCATTTATAACAAACTCATGGCTTTTAAATATTGGCAAAAATACAACACCACAGATTACTGAAAAATTTAAACTAGAAGGTATTAATCGCTATCACAAATTAGCTCACCTTTTAGATCATGGATCTATTTGGCCAAAAGCAGTAAGAATACTCAATCGAGAGGCTGTTGCTGAAATACGAAGTATGTCACTTATAAGAATACTTGAGGAGCAGTTTGGTTACTTTGAGATTTCTGATGAGGATAATGTTGGTCATGAAGAAATTTACTGGCGATTAGTTCGTCCCAACAGTCCAACAGATGTTGGTCCATTGCATGCTGATGCTTGGTTTTGGGATTTAGGTCATGGCGTTACTCCCTCTGGTTATAAGCGTGTAAAGGTCTGGATTGCAATCTATTGCACCCCTGGCCAAGATGGTTTTAAGTTTGTACCAGGTTCTCACAAGCATGAATGGCCTTACGATGGAGAATTAAGAAACGGGATAACTAAACCAAAAATTCGTATATCTGAAAAAGAACTTGATGTCGTCACATTTAATAGTAAGCCAGGTGAAGCTATTGTTTTTAATGACCATTTGTTACATGGTGGAGCAGTTGGAAAAGATGAAACACGTGTGAGCTTAGAATTTACAATGTTTGTAAAAAATAAAAAATACTATACTTAAATAAAAAATAAAAGTTATTTTAAATGAAAGCAGCTGTTCTTCATAATCTTAATGTTCCTTTAAAGTTATATAAAGGTATTGAGCTTCCAATACTAAATCGCGGTCAAGTATTGGTTAAACTTGCATATAGTGGTGTATGCCATAGCCAACTTATGGAAACCAGAGGCAAGCGAGGAGAAGATGCATACCTACCTCATTTGCTTGGACATGAAGGATCAGGGATTGTGGTCGAGGTTGGAGCAGATGTAACTAAGGTGCAGACTGGAGACGCCGTTGTCCTTGGGTGGATTAAAGGAAGTGGAATAGATGCTGGAGGGGTGCAATATAAACACCTTGGTGGTATTTTGAATGGTGGCGGTGTAACAACTTTCAATGATTACGCTGTTGTCTCTGAAAACAGATGTGTCAAAGTACCAGATAGGGTGCCTATGGATATAGCCGCATTGTTCGGGTGTGCTGTCTTGACGGGTGCGGGGATTATAACAAATACAGTTTGTCCAACTAAAGGTTCCTCTATTGCAATTTTTGGTCTGGGTGGTATAGGCTTAAGTGCGCTTATGGGGCTTGTTTTGTTTGAATGTGAAATGGTTATTGCAGTTGATGTTTCAGAAGAAAGATTAGATTTGGCAAAAGAGTTTGGGGCAACACACACAATTAATGCAACTAATTATGATCCAGTTCAGGCAATTCGTTCTCTGACAGATGGAAAGGGAACTGATTACACTATAGAAGCAGCTGGCCTAATTGATACTATTGAGAAAGCGTTTAATTCTGTGAGAAGAGGAGGGGGGCTTTGTGTGTTTGCATCTCACCCAACGCATGGAAGCCGAATATCACTTGATCCTTTTGAGATGATTTGTGGTAAACAGATTATGGGAAGCTGGGGAGGAGGAAGCGATCCTGACAGGGATATTCCAATGTACGCTGATCTTTATATAAAAGGAAAACTTCCTTTGGAAAAACTTATCACAAAAAGATATACTCTAGAGGAGATAAATCTTGCTTTGGACGATCTGGAAAATAATAAAGTGGTTCGACCTCTTATAGTCATCGATGCTTCATTAGAGAAAAAACATGAGTGACGTATCGTTACAGTATAGACAAATTGTTGTAGAAATTAAAAAGTTGGCCGGCGTTGGTAAACGTATTGTTTTCGTTTCAGGTAATTTCAATACACTTCATCCAGGTCACCTTCGGTTGCTTAAATTTGCTTCTGAATGCTGTGACTTTCTTGTGGTTGGTGTCACAAACAATGATGCTGAAGGCGTTATGGTTCAAGAAGAACTTAGGCTTGATGGGGTCAGGATTATAAGTTTTGTGGATTATGCATTTACTTTAAATACTCCCCCTAAAGTATTTATTCAGCAATTAAAGCCTGAAGTGGTGGTTCGGGGTAAGGAGCATGAAGGGCGTTTCAATGATGAACAGTCTTTAGTTGAAAGCTACGGTGGTAAGTTTTTATATAGTGCAGGGGAAATGCGCTTCTCATCTCTTGATTTGCTTAAACAAGAAGTGTTGAAACCAAATTTAACATCCATTATCAGGCCAATCAATTTCTCTAAAAGGCACGGTTTTACTATGGCCGATTTGCGTGCGAACATAGATAAATTTAAAGGTCTTCGTGTGATTGTTCTTGGTGATACAATTGTGGATGAATATACTGACTGTGATCCTCTGGGTATGTCACAGGAAGATCCAACGATTGTAGTTACTCCAATACAGAGTGAAAGTTTTGTGGGTGGTGCTGCAATTGTAGCAGCCCATGCACGAAGTCTTGGAGCTGATGTGCGTTTTGTTTCAATTTTGGGAAAAGACACCACTGCTGAGTTTGTGCACAGTAAATTGCTTGAATATGGTGTAAATGTAGAATTGTTTGAAGACGATACTCGTCCAACAACCTTAAAACAACGATTTCGTGCTTCTGGGAAAACGTTATTACGGGTTAGCCACTTGCGACAGCACCCAATTAGCCAGAAAATTATGGATAAAGTTTTAAATACTGTGAAAGCAATTTTACCGACTACAGATATTTTAATTTTTGCAGATTTTAATTATGGATCTCTTCCGCAAACGCTAGTGGATAAGATAGTTGATGCATGTATGTCTAGCGGAGTTATGATGGTAGGGGATAGTCAGTCATCTTCACAAGTAGGAGATGTATCGCGTTTTAAGGATATGTTGTTGTTAACACCAACAGAACGAGAAGCCAGACTTGCTTTAGGCGATTTTAGTTCAGGTCTGGTTGGTCTTTCTGAAAAATTGCAACAAAGATCCCGTGCACAAAACATTATTGTTACACTCGGTTCAGAAGGTCTGCTTGCTCATGTTGCTAATAAAACCAGTAAAGAATGGCAAACTGACCGTCTACCTGCTTTGAATACATCTCCTAAGGATACTGCTGGAGCAGGAGATAGTTTGCTTGCTTGTTGTTCGTTGTCATTGGCTGTAGGTGCAGACATTTGGCAGAGTATGTATTTGGGTTCTATCGCTTCGGCATGTCAAGTTGGTAGGGTTGGAAATATTCCCTTGTCTTCACAAGATATTATTTCAGAGCTGGTTGATTAAATATGCGAGCACTCTTACTTTCTGCTGGCTATGGAACCCGCCTCAGACCGATAACAAATAATACTCCCAAGTGCCTAGTACCTATAAATGGAACCCCGTTACTTCAAATATGGTTAGAGCGTTTGTATGCATCTGGTGTAGGTTCTTTTTTGGTAAATACGCATCATTTAGCTGATAAGGTAAAAGCTTTTGTTGAAGAAAGTGATTATCGAAAAAAAATTCAATTAACGTTTGAAGATGATTTACTAGGTACTGCTGGTACTTTGATCAGGAATATAGATTTTTTTCAAGGAGAAGACGGACTTTTAATTCATGCTGATAATTATTGTTTAGCAGACCTTACAGCTTTTGAAAGTGCGCATAATAATAGACCATTTGGTTGTCTAATGACTATGATGACATTTCGCACAGATGACCCGTCATCTTGTGGGATAGTTGAGGTAGATGAGAATGGTATAGTTGTAGGATTTCATGAAAAAGTAAAAACACCCCCTGGTAATCTTGCTAATGCTGCTATCTATATTATTTCTAACGAATTGTTAGAAATAATTAGAACTGATTTGAATTATGTTACTGATTTTAGCACTGAGGTATTACATAGATTTAAAGGGTATATTTTTACTCATGAAATCTCTGATTTATTTTTAGATATAGGTACTATAGACAAATATGAAAAAGCTAACAGGTCAAAAACTTAGAAATTTAAAAAACTTTTTCTATAATAACTTAGAAAAATGAAAATTTTAGAGTTAAATATATTTTTTAGAACTAAGCAATGCAACTAGTATGCTGTTACTAAAAAACACCAATATCTATTGAGCAACTTAATTATTTTATCTACGATAACCAAGGCTATAAATTAAACAGATAGGGAATTAGAAATTATTGATATTATTGGACATGAATTATGATTAGTATTGTCATAGCTAGTTACAATCATGCACATTATCTTCCAATCATGCTTGCATCAATTATTCGCCAAGGCCCTGTTGTTAGCCGGATAATTGTTGTTAACGATGGTTCAACTGATAATACTGCTGATGTTTTAGCAAAGATAAAAATTAATGAGCCTCGTTTGATCATTAAAAACCTAACAAAAAATGTAGGATGGTTAAAAGCACAGCACATAGGCCTAAGTTATGTGAATACTGAATTTTTTGCGTTTAATGCAGCTGATGATTTTATTATGCCTGGTTGGGCTGATAAGTCCCTAAATGCGCTTAAATCCTTGCCAGAGATAGGAATGTGTTTTTCCCCTACATTTGTAATTAACGAAAATTCTGAATCTTTAACCAAAGCACTCTTCCCAAAAAATTTACGTGGGGCCATTCTTTCACCTAAAGATTTTCATCTATCTGTAATGCGATATGGAAGTTGGATGGAAAGTAATGGTATGTTAATTCGAAAAAGCGTTTATGATGAACGTTGTGGAGAGTTTGGTGCGGCTGGTGCTTTTGCCGATGGTTTAACAATGTATGTTCTTGGCCTAAAAGCTGGAGTAATATTGTTAGATGATCCACTTACTGTGTTTTTTGAACGTGACACATCTGTTTCTGGCGTTACAGTTTCTCCTAGTGTTGGAAAAACTTATCTTTTGGGATTATCGAAACTCCTTAAGTCAGTTCCGTGTGTTGAGCTTGTTGACAGTCAGTTATCTTCAAGAATTCTCCAAAGAAATACCTATATGTATCTTATGAGTTCTATTCAACACTTAACAGCTGAATTTGTACAAATTTCTGAAAAAATCTTACCCTCATTCCTCTCAAGAGCACTTAAGCTGTTGCTTCTGTTGCTATTTAATTTTTATAGACTTGTTGCCTTTGCCTTCTTACGTCCTTTTGATTTTATTTTATTTAGAGAGAGACTTAGTCATGAAACAACCTCAGACGAAAAAAAAATCATTAATGAATACCGTAAAGTATTAATTGGTACATTGCCATCAATAGGTTTGGATATTTAACATAGCCACATATTTAATATATCCATCCATCAACACCCAAACACCTAACAAAATTTTTGTTGGATTACTATAAAAACTAAATTCACCTTAACATAACACATTGTTTGTCATTCAACGAAAAAGATAGATTTTATTTATTGAACTATAGCTTGGAAAAGATATCGAGTGCATTATAGAAAAGAAATAGATGGGTTACGTGCAATTGCCGTTATAACTGTCATTTTATATCATGCTGGCATTACATCTTTTAGTGGTGGGTATGTGGGTGTTGATATCTTTTTCGTCATTAGTGGTTTTTTGATTTTTCGTCTTATTCTTGACGAATTATCATCTGGGGTTTTCTCATTCTCCAATTTCTATCAGAGACGAATAAAACGTATACTACCTGCGTTGTATTTAGTAATTTTTATTAGTATAATACCAGCTTATTTGATTCTTATTCCAGAAGATTTTGCAGAATTTTCTAGAAGTATTATTGCTACATCTTTATTTGTCCCAAATATTTTATTTTGGAGAGAGACGGGTTATTTTAACTCTGATGTGGATCTTAAGCCCTTAATTCATACTTGGAGTCTCGGTGTAGAAGAACAATTTTATATATTGTTCCCTCTGGTCCTGTTCTTAATCTATAGATTGGCTCGTAATTATTTAATTCTCTTCTTTATGATTATAGCATTTATAAGCTTTCTAATAGCAGAGCATTTCGTATTAAATAAACCTGCTGCTACATTCTACCTTTTACCAACACGAGTTTGGGAATTTCTGTGTGGGGGCATACTTGCAATGCTCTTTAACAGATACAGAATACCATCCACAAACAAATTTTTTGCCGAGGCTTTTATGATCCTAGGTATTATATTAATTGGGTTCGCGGTATTTACTTTTGATCGTAGTACCCCAGTTCCTAGCGTATACTTGTTAGTTCCAATATTAGGTACAATGCTTTTGCTATGGTTTGGTGAACAATGTACCATGGTGGGTTCGCTCCTTAGAAGCCGTGTATTTGTATTCTTTGGATTGACTAGCTACAGCACCTATCTGTGGCATCAGCCTATCCTTGCATTGGTTCGTCAGGAAAGCTTAAATGCTCCAGGAACATTAGTAATTATATTATGCATGCTTGCTACTTTACTTTTAGGCTTTCTTAGCTGGCGTTACTTCGAAGTGCCAATTAGACGATATAAATCTGTGTCAACACCTAAAGTGTTTATTATAAGTTTATGTGTGTCCTCGCTATTCATAGTATTCGGAGCAATAGTTCACACTAAAAATGGTTTTGAATCTCACTATAAAGCTAGCTTCGATTCACGACAGCAAGAAGTATGGAAATCATTCGCTTCAGACAACTATACTGAAAATGAATGTCGTTATCGTTTAACTACTGAAAATATAGACACTGACAGGTTTAAAAAGTGTCATCAGCGGTATGGTAATGCGATAGTGATATTAGGTGGTTCTCATGGTATGGATTTTTTCAATGGATTCTTGGCTAATAGTTCAGCTCCTTTTGTTATCGGTTTTGTTAGGGGAGGTTGCCGACCATACAAATTGCTAGCAGAATGCAAATTTAGAGACTTTCAACGTTTTATGTCAACTAATGCTATAAATGTACAAACTCTCTTCTATGTTCAGACTGGCCTAGAGTTATTGCTAGATAAACACAACAAACCTGCATTACCGGATTTCTTTAATAGAAATAATAAACAGATTTATTCAATTAACTTGGGTAGGGTTGATTTGATAATCAAGTATTTGAAATCTCTTGGTATAGATCAGAAGATTGTGTGGTTAGGGCCTCGTTTTGAACCTTGGCTTAATGCTAATAAAATGCTGAAGCAGGCACTAGCCTGTGTTGGGGAAACTCCCAAATTTCAATTTAAAGAGGAGATAGCTATATATTCCCAAATTGACAAGACTTTGGCACAACGACTAGTTAGAAACAAGTCAATTAAATATGTTTCTGGTATGGATATCGTAGAGTTTAATCCATCAAAAGATCTCTATACGTGCAATGAAATATATTGGTCTGATGGGGATCACTGGTCAAGGGGTGGGGAAAAAGAGTTTGGGCGTAGGATTATTAACTCACTAATAGAAAAAAAAATTATAGAAAATTATGACCTTTTATAAAAAGTCAATAAATTCAGTAAGACCTTTGTTATTCGTCACAATAGATAAAAAAGTTTTAACAAGACAAGTCTAAATTGGTTAATTCTATTGGTGAGGAGTTGTGGTATAATAAGAATAAAGATTGATGAATGGGTTGTTAGACGACTAGTTTTGTCAATTTGTGTGGATTGACAGTTTCGACATAATGTCCTAATAGGATCTTAGTATATTTTGTCTAAGGAATACCAAATAAATGTGAATATGGAGAGCTTATGAAAGCAGTCATCCTTGCTGGTGGCCTTGGAACCCGTATTTCAGAGGAAACCTACCTCAAGCCTAAACCTATGATTGAGATTGGTGGTAAGCCGATACTTTGGCATATTATGAAAACTTACTCTGTTCATGGCATCAGTGATTTTATCATTTGTTGCGGATACAAGGGCTATGTAATAAAAGAATACTTTGCTAATTATTTTTTACATATGTCGGATGTCACTTTCGATATGCAACACAATAAGATGGAAGTTCACCAGCGTAATGCAGAGCCGTGGCGTGTGACCTTGGTAGATACTGGAGCAGATACTATGACGGGAGGGCGTCTCAAGCGTGTAGCATCATATATATCGAATCAAAATGCTTTTTGCTTTACATATGGAGATGGTGTCAGCGATATTAACATTACTAAACTTGTTGAATTTCATCATTCACATGGTTTGCAAGCAACACTTACTGCCACTTATCTTCCAGGACGCTTCGGTGCATTGGATATTCACCCAGATAACCGTATCACAGCTTTTGAAGAAAAGCCAAAAGGCGATAGAGGTATGATTAATGGGGGTTTTTTTGTTCTCTCACCTAGAGTGATAGACTTAATTGACGATGATCAAACTATCTGGGAGAGGGGTCCTTTAGAAACGCTTGCAAAATCAAATAATTTGAAAGCTTTTAAGCATGAAGGTTTCTGGCAACCAATGGATACTCTTCGTGATAAAAATCACCTAGAAGAATTATGGGTATCTGGGAAAGCTCCTTGGAAAACGTGGTTATGAATCCATCATTTTGGTATAAGAAAAAAGTCTTTATTACTGGCCACACAGGGTTTAAAGGAAGTTGGCTAAGTCTTTGGCTTCAGTATCTTGATGCAGAAGTTACAGGTTACGCATTATCCCCCCCTACCGAACCCAATTTGTTTAAATTGGCACAGGTGGGCGAGGGCATGAAATCAGTTGTTGGTGATATTCGAGATGGTGAGTTTTTGGCCAATGTCATTAAACAAGCTGAGCCTGAAATCGTTTTTCATCTTGCTGCACAGCCGTTGGTGCTACAATCTTATGCTGACCCTGTGTCAACCTACTCTACCAATATTATGGGCACCATACAATTATTGGAATCTGTGCGTCAAACACCGTCAGTGCGCGCCGTCATCAATGTTACTACTGACAAATGCTATGAGAATAAGGAATGGATGTGGGGTTATCGTGAGGACGAACCTATGGGCGGATTCGATCCCTACAGTAGTAGTAAAGGTTGCTCAGAATTGGTTACTGCAGCCTATCGCAACTCATATTTTAGTACAGTAAGAAACGGTAAGCATCAACTTGCGTTAGCTACGGCAAGAGCGGGCAACGTGATTGGTGGTGGAGATTGGGCTAGTGGCCGACTTATTCCAGATATTTTACGTGCTATTGAATCTGGTCAGAGTATAAAGATACGAAATCCAAACGCTACTCGACCATGGCAACATGTACTTGATCCCTTGAATGGATATCTTTTGCTTGCCGAAAAGCTATATACAAAGGGTTTAGCCTTTGCAGAGGCATTTAACTTTGGCCCTGCTGAAGAAGACGTCAAGCCCGTATATTGGGTTGTCGAAAAACTAATAGAAAGCTTGGATGATAAAGTAAGTTGGCACTTAGACAGTGACACTTGTCACCACGAAGCTCATTTCCTCAAACTCGACTGCTCAAAAGCTCGCCTTATGCTAGGTTGGCAACCTAGATGGAATTTGACCCAGGCCATTAAAGCCATTATAGATTGGCATAAGGTTCTCTTTGCTCATCAAACCAGCACAAAAATGCGTTCTTTATGTCTTCAACAGATCAGAGATTTTTCAAAAGTTATATAAATTTAGGAGTTTACCTAATCCATGCAAAGAAACGAAAAAACTAAAGCCCTTCGCAACCAAATCTCTAAACTTGTCGAAGAATATGCAGCTATTGCACTGGAACCTGATCAATTTATACCTGGAACAACTATGATCCCACCGTCAGGCAAATTAATTGACGCAGCCGAACTTAAAAACACAGTCGAGGCCTCTCTTGACGGCTGGCTTACTACAGGTCGATTCAATTTTCATTTTGAGAAAAAGTTAGCAAAATTTCTTGGTGTTAAACATTTACTTACTGTTAACTCAGGTTCATCAGCTAATTTGGTCGCTTTTAGTACTTTGACATCATCTAGGCTTGGGGAGCGTGCTATTAAGCCAGGTGATGAGGTTATTGGTGTGGCTGCTGGCTTTCCTACCACCGTCAATCCTATCTTGCAGTTTGGTAGCGTACCAGTTTTTGTTGACGTTGATCCGCTCACTCACAACATTGATGCTGATAAGATTGAAGCCGCTATTAGTTCAAAGACTAAAGCTATCATGCTAGCACATTCTCTAGGTAATCCTTTTAACCTAGATGTTGTAACAGAACTGTGTAAAAAATATAAACTATGGCTTGTAGAAGACTGCTGTGATGCTCTTGGTTCAAAGTATCGAGGACGGCTAGTTGGTACTTTTGGTGATATTGCTACCCTCAGTTTTTACCCTGCTCATCATATCACGATGGGTGAAGGAGGAGCCGTATTTACAAATAGTGAAGAATTAAAAAAAATTGCAGAGAGTTTTCGAGACTGGGGTCGTGACTGTTACTGTCGACCTGGTAAAGATAACACCTGCGGAAAACGCTTTTGTCAGCAATTGGGCAATCTACCGTTTGGATACGACCACAAATACACATATAGTCACCTAGGTTATAACTTAAAAATAACTGACTTTCAGGCTGCTTGTGGTTTAGCCCAATTAGATAAATTAGAGCAGTTCATTCAGTCTCGTAAGGACAATTTCATTTTTTTAAAAGAGTGTTTTAAACAGAGTGAAGATTTTATCCATTTACCTCAACCAACTGAATTTTCAGATCCATCTTGGTTTGGTTTTCCTATAACATTGAAAAAAAACTGTCCAGTAAATCGTTTAGATTTGCTTAATTATCTTGCAGAAAACCGAATTGGAACTCGACTCCTTTTTGCTGGAAACCTAACACGTCAACCATATATGGTTGGAGCTAAATACCG
>MDTC01019659.1_pt1 | contig 12983 bp, 14 predicted proteins | sample 811181 | NCBI WGS metagenome assembly MDTC01 (sample SAMN05326644, study PRJNA326480) | marine metagenome | isolation source: seawater | place: Pacific Ocean: North | collected 2011 | reverse complement strand
GTCTCGGTTGCCGTGAGTCCGCCGTTCAAGTTTTCGGCAGTTGCAAGTTTGACGGCACCGGGATCAGCCGAGCTCAGCCCTTGGATGTTCCCTACTTATTAATGAGGTGCTTGGGTGTTCCGCAGGATGCACTGTTGCTCGTAGGGGGCAGCACACACAGCGGAGAGGAAGTCATCCTGGCCCGCTTGGCCAAGCGGTTGCGCGAGAAACATCCCAACCTGTTTCTTGTCTTGGTGCCACGCCATGCAGAACGTGGTCGCGAGGTGGGCGACGTTTTGGCCAAGGAGGGGGTGCGCTTCGTTTATCGAAGCGAGATCGGCGGCAACACACCCGCAAGAGAGCAGGGGAGTCTCGACTGCTTGCTCGTCAATACGACCGGCGAATTGAAATATTTCTACGAGGAAGCCACAGTCGTATTCATCGGCAAAAGCCTCTCAGCCCAAGGTGGCCAAAATCCGATCGAGCCAGCGGGATTGGCCAAGCCGATCGTGTTCGGGCCGCACATGGGAAATTTCGAGGAGATCACAGCCAAGTTTCTCGCCAATGACGCCGCGATTCAAGTAACCGACGAAACCGCCCTCGAGTCGGTCATTGACACCCTACTCAGCGACCAAGCCATGCGACGTAGGCTTGGCGAATCGGCACGAAAAGTGGTTCAACACAACGAGGGAGCCGTCGAGCGCACAGTCGAAATGATCCTCACCGGCACACAAACTGCCGAAATGTTCCAGAAATACTGAGGAAACCAGCACTATTTAGGTCGAAAAAATAAAAAAAACGATTGACAATAGGGCAAAACGGCTTAATCTCAACCAAGCCTATCGAGTTTAGGTAAATTATTTTGTGGCATCTACTGTTTAAAAAGCTAAGGTCGATCAACATAGCATTTAGCACTATATGAGATTCATTGTCGGGCGATTGCTGTGAGTGCTGATGGACGCGACCGGGGAAGACAATTAACTCACACCCGTTAACCATGACGCAGGAAGACATTTTTCAAGCTAACGAAGTGCTACGTGAGAAGCCTCCGCTTGAGGTGGTCAAGTGGGCCATTGCAAAGGCCAATGGTCGGGCTATTGTCTCGACTAACTTTCGCCCATATGAGGCGGTAATCCTACATCTGGCTACCAAGGAGCAGTCTGATATCCCTATCCTGTGGGTTGATCACGGCTACAACCGTGCCGCCACCTACGCCCATGCGGAGGAGTTGAAGTCGTTGCTCAAACTAGACATTAAAGCCTATCTTCCCAAGCTTACCGCAGCTCATTATGAAGCGTTGTATGGAGGCCTACCCGAATCGACAAAGGAAAACGAGGAAGCCATTAAAGCCTTCAGCACAATAATGAAACTGGAGCCTTTCCAGCGCGGTATGAAAGAGTTGGCTCCAACAGTTTGGCTCACTGCCCTGCGCAAAGTGCAGAACCCAAATCGTGCTGGATTGGATATTGTAAGTTCTGATGCAAATTTCAATTCCATAAAAGTTAGCCCACTGTTTCATTGGAGTGACGATGATATGGAGGCCTATCTTAAGGAGTACAATCTGCCCAACGAGTGGGATTACTTCGATCCTGCAAAAGGAGACGAGAAACGTGAGTGTGGTCTACACGCCAGTTGGGGGGGAGAGGCGATTGCGGAAAAATGAGTTCCTATCACCTTGACCATCTTGAGTATCTAGAAGCCGAAGCGATTCACGTATTGCGTGAGGTCGCTGCTGAGTTTGAGCGACCAGCGATTCTTTTTTCTGGCGGCAAAGATTCCATCTGCATTTTGCGACTCGCTGAGAAGGCTTTTCGACCATCCGAAATTCCGATGCCTTTTCTTAATGTTGAGACGGGTCATGAGTTTCCAGAGTTGATTAAGTTTCGCGATTGTCGGGCGGAGGAACTTGGTGCCAGACTGATTGTTCGTACTGTTGATGAAGCGATAGCAAATGGGTCTGCGGTGCCTACTCCTGGTCAAATCAGTCGCAACCAGATGCAAATTCCGGTCCTGCTTGGTGCCATCGAAGAGTTTCAGTTCGATTGCTGTGTAGGTGGTGCACGGCGTGATGAGGAAAAGGCGCGAGCGAAGGAGCGTTTCTTTAGTTTTCGCGATGCGTTTGGGCAATGGGATCCGAAGAATCAGCGACCCGAAATATGGAATCTCTACAATGCACGCCTAAATTCAGGAGAAAATATGCGTGTTTTCCCGTTATCAAACTGGACCGAGATGGATGTATGGGAGTATATCAAGAAGGAGAATCTGGATGTGCCGAGCATTTATTTTAGCCACGAGCGAGAATGTTTTTATCGGGGTGGTCAATGGCTACCGGTACCTCCTAAACATTCCGAAAACGACAAACCTGATCCCTATGATAATGCTCGTCCGACAGACAAGGAGGAGCGTCGCATGGTGATCTGCAGGGTGCGCACGATCGCTGATATGATTAGCACCGGTATGGTTGAAAGCCCCGCCAATAATATTGATGACATCATCACTGAGATTGCTGCCGCGCGTGTGACCGAACGAGGCTCCCGGGCAGATGACAAGGCCAGCGAGGCCGCAATGGAAGACCGCAAGAAGGTCGGATATTTTTGATCAATTCGTATGAATCAATCCCAACATCCAACTGATCTGCTGCGCTTCAACACTTGCGGCTCTGTAGACGATGGCAAGTCCACGCTCATTGGCCGTTTGCTGTATGATTCCAAGTCGATCATGGAGGACCAGATGGATGCGTTGGAACGATCGGCCGACATTACCGGTGGTGGAAAGGTGAATCTGGCCAATCTTACCGATGGTCTCCGCGCTGAACGCGAGCAGGGAATTACAATCGATGTGGCCTACCGATATTTTGCCACGCCCAAGCGAAAGTTCATAGTTGCTGATACGCCGGGTCATGAGCAGTACACGCGAAATATGGTCACTGGGGCGAGCACGGCAAATCTTTCGGTTGTGCTCGTGGACGCAAGACACGGCGTCATTGAGCAGACGCGTCGGCATAGCTATATTTCAGCCTTGTTGGGTATTCCGCATATCGTGTTTGCGATCAACAAGATGGACCTTGTTGATTGGAGCGAGGATCGTTATCGCAAGATTCGGGCTGATATTGAGGGTTTTCTTCCAAAACTGGATATGTTCAAGGATGTGAAGTTTATACCGATGAGTGCACTGGAGGGGGACAATGTTGTTACCCCATCTCAGCATACGCCGTGGTATGAAGCGACGACGCTGCTAGGCCACCTTGAATCCGTACACAACGCAAGTGATTGGAATCTCAATGCTTTTCGTTTTCCTGTTCAGTGGGTAAACCGTCCCAACAACCCAAAGGACAAAACATTCCATGATTTTCGTGGTTTTTCAGGTCAGATTGCCGGTGGCATCGTGAAAACCGGTCAGGAAGTGCTCGTTTTGCCGAGCGGCCTTAAGAGTAAAGTCAGGGAAATTTGGACTTACGATGGGACACTGGAAGAGGCTTTTTCCCCGCAATCCGTCACACTTCTACTTGAGGATGATATCGATGTCAGTCGGGGTGATACAATCGTTGGTATTGACCTGTTGCCTGGCTATTGTGCAGATTTATCAGCGCAGCTGTGTTGGATGGACTCGAGGCCACTGCAGCCTGGCCGCAAATATCTTCTCAAACAAGGTACGCAAACTGTGCAGGCCATGGTTGGGAGTTTGGCCAGCCGTGTTAATATTAATACATACGAACCTGAACCCAAACCGGATCAGTTGGTCTTGAACGATATTGGTGAGATCAGTCTGCGCACAGCCAAGCCGCTGGTCTTTGACGGTTACACGACCAACCGACTTACCGGTTCCTTTGTTCTCGTTGAGCCGGAAACCAATGCCACTGTCGCTGCCGGAATGCTTCGGCCACCATCCCAGCTGTATCGACCGGAGTACACCGACTTTTCAATCTAAATAAAGGGGATTTGTGAGTAAATTAACACAAGTTTGCAGCAAAGTTTCAGTCGCCGAGCGCAACGAGCGCAACGGTCACCGCGGTCAGGTCATATGGCTGACAGGTTTGAGCGGTGCTGGCAAAAGTACGATTGCCATGGCTTTGGAGCGACGTCTTTTCGATGATGGCCGGCAGGTGTATGTGCTTGACGGCGACATTGTTCGAACAGGTCTGTGTCAGGACCTAGGTTTTTCATCTGAGGATCGATCAGAGAATATTCGGCGTATTGGTGAAGTCGCTCGTATCATGGCCAATTCGGGTTTGTGCGTGATAGTGGCCTTCATCTCGCCATTCCGGGTAGACCGAGACAGGGTTAGAGATGCAATGCCAGAGGACTGTTTCATTGAAGTGTACGTTAATGCGTCTCTGGAAGTATGTCAGAAGCGAGACACCAAAGGGCTTTATGCCCGTGCTATTAAGGGTGAAATAGGGGATTTTACTGGTATCTCTTCACCCTACGAACCACCGGCATCGCCTGAGGTTGAACTAAACACAGATCGATTGAGCGAGACTGAAGCGGTGGATCGAGTTTTGTCGTTTTTGAGGCAATAAAAAAGAGCAACACAGTTTTGCGTCGCTCTTTTTGTATTGTTTGAAACCGATCAGTCGTTGAGAGCTTCGTAAACCTTGCCGACCATGTCCTCGCTGGGGGTAAGGGTCTTTTCACCGGGAGTCCACTTGGCGGGGCAGGCTTCGGCCGGGTTGGCGGCGCAGTGCACGTTGGCTTCAACGATGCGAACCAGTTCCTCCATGTTACGGCCCACGTTGTAGAAGTTAACCTGGTTGCTCACCAGTTTGCCTTCAGGGCTGATGATGAACGTGCCACGCAAGGCCAAGCCGGTGGTGTCGTCATAGACGCCAAACAGGCTGGAGACTTCCCCGGTGGCATCGGCACCCATGGTGTACTTGACGTCGGCCATCAGTTTCTCCGCTTGGCACCAGGCGAGATGGCTGAATTTCGTGTCGGTGGAAACCGAGATAACCTTGGCTCCCAGCTCGGTGAGTTTGGCATCCTGCGCGGCCAAGTCGGCCAACTCGGTGGGACAAACAAAGGTGAAATCCGCAGGATAAAAAACGAGAATCGTCCACTTGCCGTCCTTTTTCAGGTCGGCCAAGTTGACTGAACCAAATGAGCCGCTGGCTGGTTCATAGGTCTCCATTTTAAAATCCGGAACTTCCTGGCCTACGCCGATCGGGTCGGTGTCTCCATAAAACTCACTGGTGATGTTGTCTGACATAGTTGTGTTGTTTTGTTGCGGTTACAGTCCTTTTTCGATCATCAACTTGAGCAGGTCGCCGACGCGGTTGGAGTAACCCCACTCGTTGTCGTACCAACTCACGAGTTTGAAGAAGTTTTCGTTCAATTCCATACCGGCAGCTTGATCGTAAATGCTCGAGTCGGCGCAGTGGATGAAGTCTGTGCTGACCACAGCGTCCTCGGTGTAGGCGAGTATGTTTTTCAAGTAAGACTCGCTGGCGTTTTTCATTGCGGCGGAGATCTCGTCGTAGCTGGTGCTCTTCTCGGTCTTGAAGGTCAGATCCACCACTGATGTGGTCGGAGTCGGCACGCGGAAGGCCATGCCGCTCAGTTTGCCCTTGACCTCCGGGCAGACGAGGCTTACCGCCTTGGCGGCGCCGGTACTGGCCGGGATGATGTTGGTGGCGGCGGCTCGGCCGTCTCGCCATGCCTTGCGGCTTGGGCCGTCCACGGTCTTCTGCGTGGCGGTGTAGGCATGGATGGTTGTCATCAACCCCTCTGCGATGCCGAACCCTTCCTTGAGCAGCACATGCACGACTGGGGCCAGGCAGTTTGTGGTGCAGGAGGCGTTGGAGACAATATGGTGGTTAGCGGCGTCGTACAGGTTGTCGTTGACGCCCATTACGACGGTAAGATCTTCACCCTTTGCAGGTGCGGAAATGATCACTTTCTTGGCTCCAGCCTCGATGTGCCCCTTGGCCTTTTCGGCTTGGGTGAACAGGCCGGTGGACTCTATCACGACGTCCACGCCGAGTTCCTTCCATGGCAGACCGCTTGGTTCGCGGGCGCTGACGACCTTCATTTCGTCGCCGTTGACGATGATGGTGTCATCTCCCCGATGAGTGACTTCGCCCGGGAAGGTGCCCTGGGTTGAGTCGTATTTCACAAGGTAGGCGAGGTTGTCTGCGGGGACGATGTCGCCCACGGCCACCACGTCGATCGCATCGCCGACAAGGCCCTGTTCCACCATTGCACGATAAGCTAGCCGGCCAATGCGGCCGAATCCGTTGATTGCTACTTTTACTGCCATATCAATAAGAAATTGTTTCTCTGTTGAATCCCGGAAATCGGGCCGCGCATGGTAACGGCGTTTGCTCCGTCGTCAATTGGTTTTTTTGTCGCGTGACCGCTTGGGCAAGCGAAATCAACGATAACGCCGTTTTAGCTGCTTAATTGCACGCAACTCGGGTACATCCGTGAAGCGGATACGCAACAGTCCAAGGACTTGATAATGCCGGTCGTAGGCTCCTCCAAGTAGTGTGCCAGAGGAGAAAACGTGTTCTCTTGTGTCGGTTTTGTAGGCCACGAGAGCTACTTTTGTAACGGAGATGTTGTTTTCTTTTTTGAAAAACGCCATCTCAGGCAGGGAGATGGGAGCTCCTGTAACAGGGTTGGGTAACGCTTGGTCCTCGGCAATGCCTGCCGTCACTTTGGCACTATCTAGCGAGTTGGCCCCACTACGTGCCTCTACAATGATTTGCGCCTCCTTGGGATCATCAACTACAAGCACGCCGTTGGCAAAAAAAAGGTCGCGCAGCGAGCCAACTAGGTATTCCTGATCGAGAGTTTTCAGGTAGTTTGTGGAAATGTGAACCTTGACGCCTTCTAGTCGGCCGATGGCCTCCATGTCCAACTCGGAGAGCGCCCGGTCGATGGCGGTGGTGAGCAGCAACTGCTCGCCGACGCTGCGCACCGGTTCGGTCATTCGCTGTTTGTTGATGCAGCCTGTGGCCAAGCCGACGAGCAATGTCATCGCAAGTGTAGTGTATAATCTCATCAATAAATCAGTCGTTGGCCTTGTGGTGTAGGATTGCCGCCTCGAGGCCAAGGATGTACGACGCCGCGCCAAAGCCGTTGACGCTGCCGATGCAGGCCTCGGCGATCATCGATTTTTCCCGGTACGTCTCTCGGGCGTGGACGTTGGTCAGGTGGATCTCGATGGCATTCACGCTCGCGCCAGTGATGGCGTCCTTGAGCGCGATGCTCGTGTGCGTGTACGCCGCCGCGTTGAGGATCACGTAGTCGTAGTCGCCGGCGGACTGCTGCACCTGCGTCACCAGTTCGCCCTCGTGGTTGGACTGGTGAAACGCCACCTCGACGCTGTGCCGGTTGGCGTGTTCGCGGACCATTCCCTCGATGTCCGCCAGCGTCATGCTACCGTAAATCTCCGGTTCGCGCTGGCCCAGCAGGTTCAGGTTGGGGCCGTTAAGGAACATTACCTTCATGTCCGGAGGGGATTGTTATACACTCGCTCCGCTTTTGTCGAACTGATTTGTCGGCGCTGCCAGCAGCCAGCCCAACATCAGCCAGGCCGGCCAAGCCAGCGCTGGGATGTACAAGCCGAACTCGACAAATCCCTGCAGCGCCCACGCCAGCAGGCCAAGCCGCGCGGCGATCAGCAGCGGATTGTCCAGTCGCCGACGGGCCAGCACCCAGGCCGATCCCCCGATGAATGCAGCATACAGCGCAAATCCCGGCCAGCCGGAGTCACTCGCCTGCTGCAGGTAGTCGTTGTGCGCCAGTCGCGTCGGCTCGGCGCCGGGCGCGCGGTGCCGCATGTACGCGAGTTGGAATGTCCCTGGCCCGGAGCCCAGCAGCGGTTCCTCCATCGCCGTTTGCACGGCGGCACGCCAGTAGCCGAATCGCGCCCCAACACTCGTCGCACCACGGTCGAAATAGTCGGCGTACTTCACGGCGAATCCGGCCAGGCCCAGTAGCAGCGCTGCGCCGGCCAAGCCCAGTTTCAGTTTTTTCGGCAATGACAAATGCAAAAATCCTGTTCCGAGTAGTACCAGCGCGATCAGCCAGCCCGCCTTTGATCCGGACCAATATAGGCAGGCCAAGCCGACTGCTGCAATACCAAGCGCGAGTCCTGTCCGGGGTATCCGCCACCGCCCTTGGCCAAGCAGCAGTGCGAGCGCCATTGGCAACAACAGCAGGATCACTCCGGCCAGGGCGTTCGGATAAAACATATGCCCGTAAAGCCTCGTGCTGTACATGCGCTTGACCAGTTCAAGAGGAAGCTGGCGCACCTTGGCCGCCGTCTCCGGCGGCAGGGTGGCGATCTGTTTTTCGATTTCCGGCGGGATGGTTTCACCGGTTTCTCTCTCCTTGGCTGAAATCTTTTTCGGATCGAGTTTGCCAGACTCGATTTGCGAGATGATGCTGTTGCGTGTCTGCTCGAGTCCGCCGAATTTTTCGACGCACGCGTCCGCGAGGTTCAGTAGCAGTCCAAGTGCGGCTCCCCACAGCGCAAGCTTGGCCAGGCGCATTCGGCTCAGCACGAGCAATCCCAAATAAAACGCTGCAAGGCATGATGTGAAATGAATCACTGTTGCCAGCGACATTGCCTTGTTTTCCGTTTGTAGGAGCGACAGTAACTGCCACCCCATCCAAGCGACCGGCAGCCACGCGAGCCACTTGGGCACGCCAGTTGGCAACCGAAATTTAGGCTTGGCCAAGCGCGAAAAACCAAGCACACACGCCAGCCCCAGTACGGCTAGTATGCCCAGATACGGCCGGGCGTTTGACCGGTTTTCGCTCCCCAAAAGCACGCTCTTGGGCGGGTGCAGGTAGTCGAGAATGACCGGGTTGCCAAACAGGAACAGCGCGGTAAAAAGCCAGATGCCGGCGAGGATCAAAAAGACGCGATCCTTTTGCCCTGGAGTGTCGGCAAACATCGGACTTGGTCAGAGTTTGAGTTTGAGCAGGCCAACCTCGAGCGCGAGTGCCTCCTGCACGTTGGTCGTCTCGAGCAGGCGCTGAGTGGCTTCGATCGATTGCAGATTCTCGAGTGCCTGCGTCGGGCTCAGTCGTTGGCCGATCGCCTCCGAGGTGTCGGCCCAGTCCTGGAAGTGCAGTAGCTCTCGGCCCTGCTGGAGCGCCGCCAGCCACACGTCGCGCAGCCACCACTGCAGTCCGGCGAGAAACTGTCCGCGTTGCCGTCGGTACTCCGCCTCGATTGAGGCATTGAGTTCCTCCTTTAATTTCTCCCGGAGCGCCGGCTCGATATCGTTGTGCCGGTTCAGCGGTGACGCTCCCTCCTGAATTTCTTCGATGGTGTCGTGCTTGGCCGCCAGGTGTTCCATCAAGTTACCGAGCAACCGGTAGCGGCCCATGAGCCCTTCGCCGGTCTCGGCGCTCATGCCGACAAACGACTTGAGCCAGGCCGAGTCGTTCGGCTCGAGTTGCACATCCGCCTCGCCACCGATGTTTACCCGCATGCAGCGGGAGCGGATCGTCTCCCCGAGTTGGTCGGGATGAACGCTCAACAGGATGAACACCGTCCGCTCCGGTGGTTCCTCCAGCGTCTTGAGGAAGGCGTTGAACGTGGGACCGGGCATGCGGTCGGCTCCGGAGATGATCGCTACTTTGTAGCGGCCCTCCGTCGGCTTGAGGGCGACTTTGTGCGAGAGGTTGCGGATCTGTTCAATGCTGATGATGCGCGATTTTTTCTCGGGTCGCAAGATGTCAAGGTCAGGGAAATTGCCCGAATCGACCTTGTGGCAGGGGATGCAGCAACCGCAGGCTTCGAGCGGGATGCCGGTTTCTCCGGTCGCGCTCGGGGACTGGCAGTTGAGTGTGCGTGCCAAATCAGTTGCGTGGGCTTCGAGCGACTCGATCGTGCCGCCGGCAAACAAATACGCGTGGCCAAGCCGTCCGTTTGCCAAGCTGCGTCGGAGCAGTTCAGCGGCGTGGGTGGCGGTCGGTTGCGATGCGTTGGGCACGGGCGTTATTATACGGCCTGCGCTTGACCAAGGCGATTCTGGAATTCGTTATTGCGCCGTTTGGCAAAGCGCGTTTCTTGCCTCCGATCCTGTTGCTAGGCATGCTGCCCGCGCATGAACCGCATTGAAGAACGGTTTCAACGCCTCAGGCAGGAGGGGCAGAAGGGTTTCGTGGTGTACATCGGCGCGGGCGATCCCGACCTCGACGCGACGCACGACTTGGCGCTGGCATTCGACGAGATCGGCGTGGACGTGCTGGAGCTTGGCGTGCCGTTCAGCGATCCGCTGGCCGACGGACTGGTTAACCAACTGGCGGCGCAGCGCGGGCTCGACTGCGGCACCACGCCGGGCGGTGTGCTCGAAACGGTCACCCGCATCCGCGAGTCATCCGGCATCCCGATCGTCCTCTACGTTTATTTCAACCTGCTGCACAAGCGGGGGCTCGCCGAGTTCGTTCGTGTTGCCGCCGATGCTGGCGTCGACGGATTGCTCGTGCTCGATCTCCCTCCGGAGGAGTCGGAGGATTACGAGTCGCTGATGGATGCCGCCGGTCTTTGCCCAATCTATCTTGTTGCGCCAACCACCCCTGCCGACCGCGTGGCGCTGATCGTCAAGCGCGGCAAAGGATTCATTTACTACGTCTCGCGCGAGGGCGTCACCGGTATGCAGCAAACCGTCTCCGACACTATCGGGTCGATGACCCAAATCATTCGCGAAAACACCGACATCCCGATCGCCGTTGGCTTCGGCATCTCGAACCCGGAGCAGGCCGCCGCGGTCGCGAAGAACGCCGAGGCGGTCGTGGTCGGCAGCGCAATCGTCAACCAAATCGCCAACAAAGGCCACGCCGCCGACCTCGTGCCGTCCGTTAAGACGTTCACCGCCAACCTCATCAACGGCATCCGCTGATTTACCCAGTTAATGCAACGCAAAGATCGCTACATCATCATCATGGCCGGTGGCCGGGGCGAACGCTTCTGGCCGGTCAGCCGCGAGCGCAAGCCGAAGCAACTCATCACGCTGCTCGGTGAGCGGTCATTCCTTCAGCAGACGGTTGACCGCGTGAAGCCGGTCGCGCCGCTGGAGAACATCCTCATTATCACCAACGCTGTGCAGGCCGCCGCCGTTCGCCGGCAATTGCCCGAATTGCCCAAGCGCAACATCACCGGTGAGCCGTGTGGGCGCGACACCTGCGCCGCCGTGGCGCTGGGCACGGCGCTGGTCGGCGCCCGGTCCCAAAACGGTGTGATGGCCGTGCTGCCGGCTGACCACGTCATTCCCGACGAGGCAAGGTTTCGCCGTGTCCTGATCGACTCGATGGCGTTGGCCAAGCGCGAGCCGGCGCTCGTCACAATTGGCATCAAGCCGTACGAGCCGGCCACTGGCTACGGCTACATTCAGGTTGGCAACAAGCTGACTAGGGCCTCGAGCAATTTGCTCAAGTCCACTTTTTTCACTGCAAAAAAATTTGTTGAAAAACCGAACTTTGCCACGGCCAAGCGCTACCTCAAGAGCGGCAATTACCGCTGGAATGCCGGGATGTTCATCTGGTCGTGCGAGACGATTGCCGAGGAATTTCGCCGGCAGAGGCCCAAGCTGTTTGTCGCCACCGAAAAGTGGCGCGGCATCCGCAACTTGGCCAAGCTCAATGCCGTTTTGGCCAGAGATTATCCCAAGCTGGAAAAGATTTCCGTCGATTACGCCATCATGGAGAACGCTCAAAACATCGTTTGCGCGGACGGCGACTTCGGCTGGGATGATCTTGGTTCGTGGCCGGCCTTGGCGCGGCACATCAAGCCGGACGCCGCCGGCAACTGCGCCGTCGGCGACCTTGTGCAAGTCGACTCCGCAGACAACGTCGTGTTCGATGCTCGCACGCGAAATCGTGCGCCGATAGCGTTGGCGGGTATCCGTGACATGATCGTTGTGCAGACCGACGACTCGTTGCTCGTCGCGCAAAAATCCGAGTCACAACAGATCAAACAAATTGTCGCCCTTCTGGCGAAGGACAAACGTTTCGTCCACTTGGTTTGACTTGGGAGCAATGCGGATTTACAGGATTAGCTGAGGAGATTCATGTCCAAAGATGGATACACCCTAGATTATCGAATATCGTACAAGGTACTGGTTTTTGACATCGCCAAGCTTGGGCGATACCTTGGGTGGCGTATGAAGGACTCCTTCCCGGTCTTGAATAATCCATCCTGATGACTTTGACGCTGCATTTCGACAACGCCCGGATCGCCCAGCAGCTTTTCAACAACAACCCGAAGAACCTCCAGTTGCTTGAGGCACACGTCGGCGTCAAGGCGACCAGTCGCGACGGCTGGATCAAGCTCGATGGCGACGAGGCTGGCGTGGCAATGGCGACCGGGCTGTTTCAGTCGCTAGAGACCGCGCTCAAGGCCGGTTTGGCGATCCGCAACCGCGACTTTTCCTACGCGCTGAACACCGTGGTGAGCGACGGTCCGGAGGCACTGGACGGGCTGTACTCGGTCACGCTGCAGACCTCCCCACGCAAGCAGTTGGTCACCCCGAAGACGCTTGGGCAGAAGCGATATATCGAGGCGATCCAGAATCACGATGTCACTTTCGGTATGGGACCGGCTGGCACCGGCAAGACGTTCCTTGCGATGACGCTGGCTGTCATCGCGCTGAAGGAGGAAAAGGTGTCACGCATCATTCTCACTCGGCCAGCAGTCGAGGCAGGCGAGGCGCTTGGTTTTTTGCCGGGCGATTTGCAGGATAAACTTGACCCGTATCTGCGGCCGCTGCACGACGCACTGCAGGATTTGCTGCCGATGGAGGAGGTGCAAAAGCAGATGGAGCGTGGCACGATCGAGATCGCGCCGCTGGCCTATATGCGTGGCCGCACGCTCAACAACGCATTCATCATTCTCGATGAGGCGCAGAACTCCACCGCCGAGCAGATGCTGATGTTCCTCACGCGCCTAGGCTTCAACTCCAAGGTGGTCATCACCGGCGACCCGACGCAGATCGATTTGCCGCCCAGCAAGACATCCGGCATTGTCGAGGCCAGAAAGGCCTTGGC
>MDTC01226727.1_pt1 | contig 12984 bp, 14 predicted proteins | sample 811181 | NCBI WGS metagenome assembly MDTC01 (sample SAMN05326644, study PRJNA326480) | marine metagenome | isolation source: seawater | place: Pacific Ocean: North | collected 2011 | reverse complement strand
CGAACGATAGTTCAAAAAATACCAGACTTAGATATTATATGCAATCTTTAACGCATATATCTAAAAATCCTCTACTAGGAGCTGGTATAGGTAATTGGAAAATTTTATCAATTAAATATGACTCAAAAAATATTGTAAATTATGTTATTCCATATAATGCGCATAATGACATTCTTGAAGCTACTGCTGAAACAGGAATTTTTGGAGGAATTCTCTTTTTATCCTTTTTTCTTATTATTCTTTATTACTTATTTGAACTATTAAGAAAAAACATATTAAGTCATGATGATTATCTTCCAAGTGTTTTACTAATCCTAACCTTTGTAGTATATTTTATCGATTTAAATTTAAATTTCCCTTCTTCACGTCCAGCAAATCAATTCTTTTTGCTAATGTTTATGTGTTTAGTATTAAATTATAAAGAAGAAATAAATGAAAAAAAATAGTTTTATAGCTTTCCTATTAATTGTTTGTTCATTAACCATTTTTTCAAATTTTAAAGTCTTTAAGGCTTACATTGGACAAGAGGAGATTTTCAATATAATTGCAACTTCAGACTATAATATGGAAGAACCCTTTAGAGAGCAAATTTCCTCTGGCTATCCAAGTCTGTCATCAACTGTGATTCCATTTAAAAGTATTTTAGGTGCTTATTGGATAATAAATGATTCAATCGATAAAGGTTTAAACTTACTTAGAGAGGGACAAAAAGATAATCCATACTTGGGGTTCACAGATATGCTTTATGCTGGCCTATTTGAAGAAGTAGGTATGAAAGATAGTTTTGCTCATTATGCCAGAAAGGCTGTTTCTAAACTTCCAAATGCCCCACAACATTATGTTTTACTTCTAAAAACACTGTTAATGGAAGAAAAATTAGATAGTTTGGATATAATATTTGATAATATAAAAGATAATGTTAACGATCCTCAATTGTGGAAAGTTTATTTAGCAGGAGCACTTGATAGAATAGATAAAATGGATTCATTAGTGGTTATTGAAAATGCAAAAATTGCAAAATCTAAATATAAATATAGTGATGAAGGTTTAAGGTTATTGGCAGACTATGTTATTTACGGTCAGGATATAATTAAGAGCAGTATAGAGTTAAAAAAAACTGCTATTGATACATTTCCATCCAATCCAAAATATAGTATAGAAATTATGAATGATATTATAGAAGACATACCAGATGATATTTATAACTATGAGACATTAATTGAAATGTATTTTAGAGACAATCAATTTCTCAAAGTAACTCAATTATATGAAAATTTAATAGATAAAGAGATGGTAAATTTCAATGCTACAATTGTAGAGTTTGCTGCTATATCATATATAAATTCAAAACAACTTCAATTTGGCTGCTATTTGTCTCAACAGCTTAACTCTGCTGGATATAAACTTTCCTCCTCAGTTGCTCTAGCTTGTAATATATCGCAATAATATAAGCTGTATTATACCAGTACTTCCAGCTATCAGTAAAAGACTCTGTATATGCGTGTACCCTTTTAAGATAAGCATGTGGTGTATGTGAGATTTATCTGCTATAAAAGGAGAGTTACCTGATAACACTCTTTTTGTAACAACAAAAATTGTATCAATAATAGGGTATATATAACATAATAAGATTAATATAGGTGTGGAAATATTTATTCCTGCATCAGACCCAGCATTGTTAACAAATAAAATTAATCCTACAGAAACCACCCCACCCAAAAAAAGACTTCCACTATCTCCCAGGAATACTTTATTGTCTCTTTTAAAATTGAAATAGTATAGGGGTATTAATGCAATTGATATAATAAGAAAAACAAATGTGTAGCCAGCAGCTATTCCATTTGAACTCACAATTATTAGAATTAGAAACTTTAAAGTTTCAGTAATAGCTAAGCCGTCAATTCCATCAGTAAAATTTGTAGCATTTACTATAAAAACAATTAAAAAAATTGTAATAATTTGTGATATTAGATATGTGATTTCATATATTCCTGCAAATCCATTTAGTGTTTCGACAATAATACCTTGATCAATTATTATTTTAGCCACAATTAATTGAAAGATAAATTTAAGCTTAAAGTCAACCCCATAAATATCATCATAAAGACCAACTGTATAAAGTATTCCTAAAGGAATTAAAATAGAAAAATCAAAAAATTGATCAGATTGAATATAAAAAAAAAGTATTAATAAAAAGAATGTTCCAAAAATTGCTGATCCACCGCTTCTTGTAGCTAATACATTATGAGAAGATCTTGTTCCTGCTTTATCAAACTTATTTTTTTTAATAAAATATTTTTGAAAAAATATATTTAATAGGATACTTAAAAAAAAAGTTATTAAATAAATTAGATTCATAGTATTAATTAAAGTTACTTAATTTAGATAAATATCATGATAAGACTATTTATAATTTTTTCTATCTGTCTAACTTGTTTATTATCTAACTATTATGTGTGTCTTTCAGTTTCATATCAATCTGAACTTTTCGATGATGCTAAAGATGACAAATTTTCGATAAATAAAGATGAATTAAATAACCTAAACTTTTATTATCCATCACTAGCTTTCAATTCAGTACCAATACTTACATATCTGTCTCGATATGATACAAATGCAAAAAATTACGACGAAGCTATAAATAAACTTAATCTGTCGATAATTAAAAATCCATATAGTTTATATTCTCATTATTTGTTAGCAAGAAATTATATTTTTAATAATGACTATATAAATGCTGAGAATACTTTAGACTATATTTTCACACTGTCACCACAAATTGAATCCTCCTCATCACTATACTTTTTCATACTGGGTGAAAATAAAAGATTAGATAAGTTAAAAAGTTTTAAGAGTGTAGTTGTGGAAAATGAAAATAGAAATATTTGGCTATTTTATTTATCATCGATAGAAAAAAATATTTCAACCAAAGATGATAAGATATTTTACACTCAATTAATTAACATATTTGAAAATAAATTTTAATTTTTTTTTTAATTATATTTTAAGTACTTTTGTTACTTGATTTATATTTAAATTATGAACTGGTATGTTCTATGTACTAAACCTAATACTGAGATAAAAGTTGCCGATGCACTTAATAATCTCGGAATTAATGCTTATTGCCCTAAATATAAATTATTGAGGCAATACTCAGATCGTAGAAAAAAAATTGAAAAACCTCTTTTAAAATCCTATGTTTTAGTTAATATATCAGATAAAGAAAGAGTTAAAGTTTTTTGCGTACCAGGTGTAAAAAGATACTTATTTTGGCTTGGGAAACCTGCCACAGTAAGGCAAAATGAAGTTGAAATAATTCAAAATTATTGTAAAGGTGTAAATAATATTCCTATTAATTCACAATTAAATATTGGAAATAACTTTGCAGTTACATTTGGTCCTTTTAAAGGGCTTAGTGGAGAAATTTTGAATATAACTAACAATAAATTAAAAATTCAGCTAAAAAATATCGGACTGTTTTTGACAGTTAACGTGGCATAGTTGTAATTTTTTATTCTTTTTTTGGTTGACATAATGTGTCAGCCTCGGCGGAGCCTTAAAAATTTTAAAATGCTTGAAGATTTAATTACATCAAAAACTAGACTAAGATTATTGATAAAATTTTTTATCTCTCAAGCTAATAGTGCCTATTTGAATGGGTTAGCAAATGAAATGGGGGCATCTACTAATAAAATTAGAAAAGAGCTTAACCATCTTCAAGAAGCAGGATATTTAAAGAAAATAAAAGTTGATAATAAAGTTGAGTATAGGGCAGATACTAAACACCCTCTTTTTGAAGTTTTGCGTAAGGTGGTGATGAAACATCTTGGTTTAGAAGACATTGTTGATACTGTGCTTGAAAGGATGGGAAATGTTGAACAGATAGTTTTAGTTGGAGATTATGCAAATGGTCAAGACAATGGTAAAATTGAAATTTTTCTTATTGGAGATGACCTCAACATGGATTATATATCTCAATTAGAATTAAAGATTGAAAAACTGATAAAAAGAAAAGTAAGCTTTTACTTAGCATCAAAGTTCTTATCAGATCAAAAGCATATTACATTATTTAATAGAAAAGTAAAATGAAATTTATAGAGAAAGAAGAAAGACCCTGGGGAAGTTTTTTTGTTATACATGATGAAAGAGAATATAAACTCAAAAGAATTGAAGTTGATCCAGGGGGAAGACTATCTTATCAGTATCATAAAAAAAGATCAGAGACTTGGACAATCGTTGAAGGAGAGGCTTTTGTTACATTGGATGATAAATCATTCAATTATAAAGCAGGAGATACTATCTTAATTTCTCAGGGGATAAAACATAGAGTCGAAAATAAAGCAGATAAAAAATTAATTTTTATTGAGGTTCAAACTGGAACATATTTTGGAGAAGATGATATTGTTAGAATTGAGGATGACTATAATAGAAGTTAAATGAAAAAAAAAGCAATTATTGTTTCGGGATATTTTAATCCATTACACAAAGGACATATAGAACTTTTTCATACAGCTAAATCAAAGGGGGATGAGCTTTTTGTAATTGTAAATAATGACTATCAAAGAAAATTAAAAGGTTCTAAGGAATTTATGTATGAAGAAGAAAGAGTATTAATTATAAAAGAACTTTTAATAACAGACAAAGTTATTTTATCTATAGATATGGATAAAACAGTTTGTGCTACACTTAATAAACTTAATGCAAGCTTCTCAAGTGAGTATGATTTATACTTTGCTAATGGAGGAGATCAAAGTAATAAATCTATTCCAGAAGAAGAAGTGTGCAGTAAATTAAACATTAAATTAATTGATGGATTGGGAAATAAAGTTCAATCTTCATCGTGGCTCTTAAAAAACAACAATAGATGAAAATAAAAAATATTTGTTGTATTGGGGCTGGATATGTTGGAGGGCCAACCATGGCTGTCATTGCATTAAAGTGCCCTAATATTAAAGTTACTGTTGTCGACAAAAGCTCAGACAAATTAGATTCTTGGAATGGCCCATTAGATACATTGCCGGTTTATGAACCTGGACTTTCTGAAATAGTCAATAAGGTTAGAGATAAAAATCTTTTTTTCTCTAAGGATATTGATGATGCTATTGATAATGCTGAAATGATTTTTATGGCGGTTAATACGCCAACTAAAACAGAAGGGGAAGGTGCCGGCATGGCTGCTGATTTAAGATATATAGAGGCATGCGCACTTGATATAGCTAGAGTCTCTAATAATGATAAAATAATTGTTGAAAAATCCACACTTCCAGTGAGAACAGCAGAAAAAATAAAAGATATATTAAACCAGCACGGTAAAGATGTTAATTTTGAAATACTCTCAAATCCAGAATTTTTAGCTGAGGGAACTGCTATTCAGGATTTGTTTAAATCTGATCGTGTTTTAATAGGTGGAGATTCAACAGAATCAGGAAAAATAGCAGTAAAATCATTGGTTGATATTTATTCTAATTGGATTCCAAAAAGCAAGATTTTAACTACAAATGTATGGTCTTCAGAACTTGCTAAACTTGCATCAAATGCAATGTTATCTCAAAGAATATCATCTATTAATAGTCTTTCTGCTCTTTGTGAAAAAACAGAAGCTAATATTCATGAACTTTCGAAAGCAATAGGAATGGATCATAGAATTGGACCTCACTTCCTAAAAGTATCATCTGGTTTTGGAGGAAGTTGTTTTCAAAAAGATATTTTAAACCTGGTCTACCTTTGTAAATATTATGGATTAAATGAGGTTGCAGAATATTGGCATCAGGTAGTTAAAATGAATGATTATCAAAAGAATCGTTTTGCACAAAAAATAATTAATCAATTTGAAGGAATTCTTATTAATAGAAAAATTTCAATTTTAGGTTGGGCATTTAAAGCAAACACGAATGATAGTAGAGAGTCACCTTCAATATATATTGCAAAAAAACTTTTAGATGCCGGAGCACATCTTCAAATTTATGACCCTATGGTCGCTGATAGTAAAATTCTTTCGGATTTAAATACATATTTTGATAATGATGTTAATACAGAAACCCTTACTTTTTGTAAAACTCTGCTTGAAGCTAATAAAAACACATCTGCTATAGCTGTTCTAACAGATTGGAACGAGTTTAAGGAGTTTGATTGGAAAGGCTTTACAAAAGGAAATAATTCAGAAGTTAGAATATTTGATGGAAGAAATTTTCTAGAAGATGAACTCAATGAATATAAATATTATTTTAAACTATGAGAAATATTTTATTTTATGGAGGAGCAAGTCTTCTATCAAATATTATGTCTAAATACTTGAAAGACAACTTTAATGTTTTTCTTGGTCTTAATAAACAATGGATTCAAATTGATGGTGTTCAGTCTTTACAACTAGAGAAGAGTATTAATGGGTTAGATAAAATAATTAAAAAATATAAAATTGATATAATCATAAATTGTGCTGGTTTAACTAATGTTGAAGAATGCAACAATAATTCTGATTTAGCATTCTATTTAAATGGTTATTTACCAGGAGAAATTGCAAAAATTACATCAAACTTAAATGTTAAACTTATTCATATTTCTACTGATCATTTATTTGATGGAAGATCTCAAAAAAATAATGAAGAGGAAATAGTAAATCCACTAAATATTTATGCAAAATCCAAGTTTTTAGGTGAAAATGAAGTTTTACAAAATGATAAAAATGCGCTTATAATTAGAACAAATTTTTTTGGAAATGGTCCGTTATACAAATTATCATTTTCAGATAAGATTATTTCCTCTTTAATCAATAAGCAAAAAATACATCTTTTTAAAGACGTCTATTATACTCCAATTCATGTAAATGATCTTGCAGCTTGTATTTTAAAATTAATTGAAATGAATAAAACAGGAGTTTTTAATATTTCAAGTACTGAGAGAATTACTAAGTATGATTTTGGAATATTGATTGCTGAAGCAATGCAAGAAGATAAAGGCCTAATTAAACCAATTTTAATTGAAGAAAAAAAGGAGTTAGTTATAAGACCAAAGGATATGAGTCTTAATAATAAAAAGTTTATAGAGTTAACTAAAATGAATATCAAATCTATAAATCACCAAGTCTTAGAATTAATTAAAATATCTCAAGTTGATGTCGACACTTTATAGTAAATTTTCAGTTTTACTAAATAAAAAACAAAGAATTAAAACTTTAGTTTTAACTCTTCTTTTATTTTTTGGGATGATACTTGAAATATTAGGAATAGGATTATTATTACCATTTCTTGAAGTAATTTCAAATCAGGATATTATTGCTAAATACTCAATACTTGAAAATTTATTTTCTCTATTGTTAATTAACTCATATAATGAGCAAGTTTATTTCTTATTATTCGTTCTTTTTATTTTATACCTAGTTAAAGCATTATATTTAATTTTTTTAAATTATAAGCAAAATATATTTCTTCAAAATCTAAATGCAGAAGTTGCATCAAACTTGTTTTATATTTATTTAAATCAACCTTATTCAAACTATTCAAAATTTAAAACATCAAAACTTATAAAGCACATAACAGCTGATGTTTCTTTCTTCAACACTTTTTCAAGTGCAGTATTGTCACTAATTACAGAGTCGGGATTACTACTTGCACTAATTATCAGTATTGTCTATATCGACCCAGTTGGAGCATTTACAATAGCATCATTATTTATTCTGTTTTCTGGTGTTTTCTATTTTTTTTCAAGAAAAAAAGCAAACATATGGGGAGAAAAAAGAAATAATTTATTAGAAAAAATATCTAACATATCTTTGGAAGGTTTTAATGGATTTAAAGAGCTTTTGATTTTTCAGAAATCAAAAATGTTTACAAAAAATTATAGCATTAATAGATTTGAGTTATCCAAAATTCAATCTAAAATGAACACCTTAAGTGTTATTCCTCGTCACTACTTGGAGTTTATTTCAATTTTTGTTTTTATTCTATTTATTTTATTAAAGTTATCTGAGGGAAGTGATATTTCATCTTTGATTCCAACCTTAGGGGTATTTATTGCTGCTTCATTCAAAATGATTCCATCTATAAATAAAATAATTATCGCTTCGCAGAATATTAAATTTTATCACAATTCGATTGATATAATAATTTCTGAATTTGAGTTAAAGAAAAACATTACAGAAACTAGTGATTTAAATAATTTAACTGATACAACAGTTCCTAAAGGAGATATTGAATTTAAAAAAGTCTTTTTTACATATACTGGGGAGAAACCATATATATTAGAAAATATTAATTTTAAAATTGAAAGAGGAAAAAGTCTAGGTATTATTGGTGAATCAGGATCTGGAAAAAGTACTTTAATTGATTTGATAGTAGGATTACTTGATCCTTCTCTTGGAAATATTTATATAGATGATAAAAAAAATAGTTTCATTCCAGAATTGTTAAAAAAACAAATTGCATACATTTCTCAAAATGTTTTTTTATTTGATGCATCAATAGCAGATAATATAACTATGACTAACTTAAATTATAATGAGAAAGAAAAAGAACTCATTTATAAATCTATTGAAGATTCAGATTTAACTCAAATGGTTCAAAATTTACCTGAAGGAATTGATACAGCTGTAGGTGAAAATGGAATAAATTTATCTGGTGGACAAAAGCAAAGAATTGCAATTGCAAGAGCGCTCTACAGAAATTCTAAAATATTAATTTTAGATGAGGCGACAAGCAATTTAGATGTTCAAACTGAAAATAAAATAATTAAATCAATTAATAAACTTAAAGGAGATATTACACTTATTATTATTTCTCACAGATTATCAATATTAGAACAGTGCGATCAAATTTATGAAGTTAAAAATAGTAATCTAATTGAAATTAACAAATCATGATACCATACGGAAAACAAAATATAAACAAGGATGATATAAATTCAGTTATTGAAGTAATGAAGTCTGACTATTTAACGCAAGGCCCACTGACCCCCAAATTTGAGAAAGAGTTAGTAAATTATTGTAAATCAAAATATGCAGTTGCTGTTATAAATGCTACAAGTGCTTTACACCTAGCATGTCTAGCTTTAAAAATCAAGGAAAATGATATTGTGTGGACTACTCCAATTACATTTGTTTCTACAGCAAATGCTGCTAGATTTTGTGGTGCACATGTAGACTTCGTTGATATTGATGATAAGACATATAACTTATGTCCAGAAAAATTAGAAGAGAAACTAATAAAGTCAAAGAAAACAGGAAAATTACCAAAGGCTTTAATTGTAGTTCATTTATCTGGTCAGTCATGTGACATGATTAAAATCCACAAACTATCCTTAAAGTATGGATTTAGAATTATTGAAGATGCCTCTCACTGTATTGGAGGAAAATACAATAATGAGCCAATAGGTAATTGTAAATACTCTGACATAACAGTATTTAGTTTTCATCCAGTAAAAATTATCACAACTTGTGAAGGGGGTGTATGTATGACAAACGATAAAGAATTATATACTCAAATGTATAACCTTCGAAGCCATGGAATAGTTAGAAATCAAGATGAAATGAAAAATTTATCTCATGGATCTTGGTATTATGAGCAAATAGAACTAGGCTTTAACTATAGATTAAATGATCTGCAAGCAGCTCTTGGAATTAATCAACTAAAAAGAGTAGATAATTTTGTTAAAGAAAGACATAAAATTGCAGAAAAGTATAATCAAATACTTTCATCACTTGATTATATTAAAACCCCATATCAAAATCCGAAATCATATTCATCTTATCACCTTTATATTATTAGAATAAATAAAGAAAAAGGCGAAAATAGAAAAATTGTTTTTGAAAGGTTGCGTAACAATGGTATAAATGTAAACATTCACTATATCCCAGTTTATAAACATCCTTATTATCAAAAATTTAATTACAAGTCTCTGCCAAATGCAGAAAAATATTATTCGGAAGCAATTTCACTTCCAATATTCCCAGGTTTAAATGAAAAGCAGTTCAACTTTATAATTAATATACTTAATAGTCAGCAGAATTATCAAAATTTATTTTAACTAAAGAAAAACACTATAACTATGGAATTAAAAAGATGTACAAAGTGTGTAGCTCCTGAAACCCATGAAACACTGATGTTTGATAATAAGGGGGTTTGTAATATCTGTACTAATATAGATACTAAAAATACTATTGATTGGGATAAAAAAGCAATTGAGTTAGATCAGCTTATAGAAAAATATAGAGGTAAATATGATTATGATTGTTTAGTCCCTTTTAGTGGTGGTAAAGATTCTGTATGGACTTTATACTACTTAACTAAAATAAAAAAACTAAAACCTTTAGTTGTGAGATTTGATCATGGCTTCATGAGGCCAAATCTAGAAGAAAATGTAAAAAAAGTACAAAGAATATTAGGTGTTGACATACATCAATATACACCAAGCTGGAATTTAGTTAAAAAAGTTATGCTACAAAGCTTTCTAGATAAGGGAGACTTTTGCTGGCACTGTCATGTAGGAATTTTTAGTTATCCAATGTGGGTTGCCTTAAAATACAATGTCCCTCTAATTTTTTGGGGTGAACCTTCTGCTGAGTATACCTCTTACTATAGCTATGATCAGCCGGAGAAAGTAGATGAAAAAAGATTTAACAGATTTGTTAATCTTGGAATCAATGCTGAAGATATGTATAGAAGATTAAAAGGAACTGTTGACAAAAGAGATTTAAAATACTTTACGTACCCTCCCCTTTCAGAATTAAGAAAGCTGCAATACAATTCTGTTTGTCTTGGCTCATATATTCCATGGGATGTTAAAAAGCAGGTATCTGTAATAAAAAAAGAGTTAGATTGGAAAGGGGATTATGTTGAAAATATCCCTAAAAAATATGATTATGAAAAAATTGAATGTTCTATGCAGGGTGTCAGAGATTACATTAAATATATTAAAAGAGGTTATACGAGACCGACTCACCTATCTTCTATAGATATAAGAATGGGTAGAATGACCAGAGAAGAAGGGTTAAAACAGTTGTCTGAATATGAAGGTTACAGACCTCCAAGCCTTGATCTTTTTCTTGACTTTGTAGGTATGACAGAAGAAGAGTTTCAAGAAATAGCTGAGAGCCATTCGGTTAGTCCATATAATCATAATAGAGATATTATAAAACCAGGTAAAAAAACACCAGATTTTGATAGTTGGTCTAAAGATGGAGGTATGAGTCGAAAAGAATCATTTGACCAGATAAATAATTGGAAAAAAAGAAATAATAAGTGATTGGTATTATAGATTATGGAATGGGGAACCTTTTTTCCGTGAAAAATTCTCTTAATTTTTTAGGTGAAGATAGTATCCTGTGCTATAATTCGGATGATTTGAATAAGGTAGATAAAATTATTTTACCTGGAGTTGGAGCATTTCCAGATTGTATAAGAAATCTAAAAAAAAGAGAACTTATAGATTCTTTAAACTATAATGTAATGCAAAAAAAGACTCCTATCTTAGGAATTTGTTTAGGAATGCAAGCTATGGCTACAATTAGCTATGAACTTGAAAAAACAGATGGGCTTGGATGGATAGATGCTGAAGTTATACCCTTGGAATCAGACAACAATGATGATAAAATTCCAAATATTGGATGGGAAAATATTGAATTTTCTGAAAAAACACAACTAATGAGTGGATTTGCCTTAAACCCAGATTTCTATTTTGTTCATTCATACTTTATGCAATGTAATGATACTACTGATATCGACTCCTGGTATTATTATGGAAAACAAAAGGTAACAGCATCTATTCAAAAACAACATATTTTTGGAACACAATTTCATCCTGAAAAAAGCTCGGAATTTGGACTACAAGTTTTAATTAATTTCATTGATTATTAAATGGCAAAAAAAAGAATTATTCCTAAGCTACAATTAATGAAATCAAACTTTGAAAACGATTTAATTTCATTAGTTACAACTGAAAAATTTAATAAAATTGTTGAGGTTGGAGATCCAACTTCTCAGGCAAAAATTTATGAAGCACAATTAGCTGATGAACTAATTTTAATTGATATTGGGAGATATAAAGGAAGACAAAATCACGGGTTTTTAATTGATATTTTAAGAATGGTATCTAAAGAGGTTTTTTTACCTCTAACAATTGGAGGAGGAGTCAATAGTATAGAAGATATCAGAACACTTTTAAACAATGGAGCTGATAAAGTATCAATAAATTCAAGTATTGTGCAAAATCCACAATTATTAACTGATGCTGTTAATGCATACGGTTCATCAACAATAGTTGTAAGTATTGATTATAAACCTGATAAAAATGGAGTTAATTCTATTTATACTGAAGGGGGGTTAAACAAGAATAGTATTTGCCCTATCGATTGGTCTAAAGAAGTTGAAAATCTTGGTGCTGGTGAATTATTATTGACTAACATTGATCATGACGGATCTAGTAAAGGATTAGATATTAATACTTTAAAAATAATTTGTGAGAATTCTAAAATTCCAGTAATTATATCTGGAGGTTGTGGAAATGCATCTCACTTTATTCAAGGCTTTAAAGAATGTAGAGCTGATGGTATAGCAGCTGGAACATTTTTTTCTTTTCAAGATCAAAATCCAATGCAAACAAGAGGGCATATTCAGAATGCAGGATTTAATATAAGAACATCAACCTAAATATATAAAAATGAAAAATATTATTTTATTGGGGCATGGAGTTGGAATTAAACTGTTTATTGAGACTCTAAAAAAAAGTAAATCTAAATTTAAAGTAGTCGGAGTCGTGACTCATCCAAAAGAGAAACATCAATATGATTTAGAGTTAATTAGAAAAAGAAAAGAATTATATGGAGAGTATGCTTATAATGTTTTCGATGTAAAAAAAGATTATGGAATAGAAATCCTTGAGTCTGCAAATGTAAATAACAGTGATATTACAAAATGGATTAAAAATAAAAACCCAGATTATATATTTAGTTTAGGGTGTCGAAATATTTTAACAAAACAATTTCTAAAACAATTT
>MDTC01102087.1_pt1 | contig 12984 bp, 7 predicted proteins | sample 811181 | NCBI WGS metagenome assembly MDTC01 (sample SAMN05326644, study PRJNA326480) | marine metagenome | isolation source: seawater | place: Pacific Ocean: North | collected 2011 | reverse complement strand
ATGATACCCTTTAACATGAATTATAGTACCTTTGATAAAATTTTAAAAAAAATAAGTTATGGGAGTAGGTGGTATTATAGCTTGGACTATAGGTTTTATTGTCTTAATGGTGATTGCAATTGTAGTTAAGGAACATTAATTAATTTAATATCTTTTAAGAGATCGCTACTAAATAGTTGTATCATTTTTCATTAAGATCTCTTCGACTACTCCATCAATCATTGTTGCCAATTCAAAATCTTTATTGGTTAATCCTCCCGCATCATGGGTTGTAAGACTAATCTTTAATACATTATAAACATTAGACCAATTGGGATGGTGATTTATTTTTTCTGCAATTAAAGCTATTTGTTCCATCACAAAAAATGTATCCTTAAAATTATTAAATTTAAAGGTAGCATGAATTGCCTTGTCATGATAAGTCCAATTGCTTAATTTTTTAATTGTTTTTTCTATTTCTATTTTTGTAAACTTTTTCAAGTCATCTAATTTTTTCTCTCTATTGAGGATACTCTACTCTTAAATGATACATATTATTAAGTTTCTTTTTTAATACCTTTTTTATTTTTTGAATTTCTTTCAATGTGATATTGGCATTCAAAAACTGACCTTGATTTAACTGATTATCAATAATATTTTCTACAAAAGAATCTAATTTAGACGATGTAGGTTCTTTCAAACTTTTACTAGCTGCTTCTACACTATCTGCCATCATTAAAATGGCTGTTTCTTTTGAAAAAGGAGTCGGGCCTGGATATGAAAAATTTTTTTTGTTAACCTCTCCTATTTTTTCTGACTCTTTATTATAAAAATAATATACTAAACTTGTTCCATGGTGTGTTCTAATGAAATCAATAATTCGATCCGGTATGTTATTTTTTTTAGCGATTTCAATACCATTAATAACATGGTCAATAATAATTTCAGCACTTTCCTTGGGATCCAAATCATCATGAGAGTTAACCGAAGAAATTTGATTTTCAGTAAAATAAGTAGGTTGTACCATTTTACCAATATCATGATATAGTGCTCCTACTCTAGTTAACATTGCGTTAGCACCTATTTCATTGGCTGCTGCTTCAGCTAGATTAGCAACATTTAATGAATGATGAAAAGTCCCTGGTGCTTTATTAGATAGTTCTTTTAGTAACTTTGAGTTAGTATCACTCAATTCTAATAAGGAAACGTCGGATACCAAACCAAACATCTTCTCATAGATATATATTAAAGGGAAAGAAAATAAAGTTAATAGTCCACAGAGTATAAAATACATAAAATAATCCCATTGAATTAATTCTACATTTCCTTCTTGAATAATAAAAAAGGCAAAGTAACCAAGTATATATACAAAGGTTATTTGACCTACTGATATAAATAAATTTGCTCTTTTGTATAATTCTGATACTGTCAAGATAGTAACCATTCCAGCTATTGTTTGTAAAAACAAAAACTCAAAACTACTAGGAACAGTAAATCCAAGCAACAAAATAGTAAGCACGTGAACAAACAAACCCAATCTTGCATCAAAGAAGGCTTTAAGAACTAACGGTAAAATACACAAGGGGGTTATATAAACTAATTTCGCATCGTATTTAACTACCAAAGAAGTAACAAATATCATTAAGACTACGTTAAATAAAATAAATGTCATTTTATTATTATCCTTGAAAATTTCTTTCCTGTAGTTTTTCATAAACAAAAATAACATCAAGAAGACAAGTGAAATTAACAGCGAATATCCTAGTAACAACCAGTTGTAATTTGATTTACTCCATACTTGTGATTGAAAAACTGCTTTGTAAGAATTTAATATTTGGAACTTAGATCCTTCAACAACCTCTCCTTTTGCTATAATTCTACTTCCCTTATCTATTACCCCACGATTAGGATTAATTTTTTCAATTCTAGATAAAACGATAGATTCTGTTAATTTACTATCTAAACTCACATTAGAAATTACAGAGTTTAAAAGTAGATCTAATAAAAAAGGAGATGCTTTCTCGCTAAATCCATTAATCATTGTGCTAATTATATTTTTTAAATCACCAAAATAAATTAATTGATTGTATCCTATTTCCTGTAGTTCGTTTCCCTTTTTTAAATAAATTATCTTTTCAGGAGGAAAAGAATATTTTTCGTTTGTTATCCCGTAATTATATAATTCATTTATAATTGAAGTGCCAATTAAAGTATTATTGGTATTTACTGAACCAATTATTGAATCATTTTTTTTCAAATAGGATAAAAACAACGATTTAGAAGAAGCTTTTTTTGATATATCAACTTCAAAATAAGGTGTGTTATCCTCAATAATCATTTTCTTCTCTTCTTCAATGGAGGCATCACTTTTTTTGATGGTAAAAGAAAATGGCGCATACAGATTCTCATATTGCCATGGTTTACCTTTCTGAAAATTATATTTAAATTGCCCTCCCTTTGGCAGTAAATACATGATTAAACCAGTCGAGAGTACAAATAATAATATTTTGTATATAAGAGACTGATTTTTTGTAAAAGAAGTAAAATATTTTTTCATCAATATCAATTTCCTGATAGTTGGTATAAATATCGTTTGTTTATTTACAATAAGAAAATTATCGAGAAAGATTTTTTAATATTAAATGCTTAAATTTGTAGTCAAGAAAATCAAGTCTAAAAACTCTTATTTAAATGAATAAAAAAGTTGTTGTAGTGAGTGCAATAAGAACTCCCATTGGGAGTTTTATGGGAAGCCTATCATCTTTATCAGCTTCCAAATTAGGTGCTATAGCTATTAAAGGTGCTATGGAAAAAATTAATTTAAATCCTTCCTTAGTTGATGAAGTATATATGGGAAATGTTGTTCAAGCTGGAGTTGGACAGGCTCCTGCAAGACAAGCCGCTATTGGTGCCGGTATTTCTGATTCAGTTCCTTGTACTACTGTAAACAAAGTTTGTGCTTCTGGAATGAAAGCTGTTATGAATGCTGCTCAAGCAATTGCATTGGGAGATGCTCAAATCGTAATTGCTGGAGGTATGGAGAGTATGAGTAATATTCCGCATTACCTCCACTTAAGAAACGGACACAAGTTTGGATCAAAAGAAATGGAAGATGGTTTGCAGAAAGATGGATTGGTTGATTCTTTTGATCAGGAAGCAATGGGAGTTTTTGCAGATTTATGTGCCTCAGAACATCAAATAACACGTGAGGAACAAGATAATTTTGCTATAGAATCCTACACAAGATCAATGAAAGCATGGAAAGAAGGAAAATTTAGTGAAGAAGTGATACCTGTTGAAATACCCCAAAGAAAAGGAGCACCTTTAATATTTGATGAAGATGAAGAATACAAAAATGTTCGTATGGAAAAAATTCCAAACTTACGCGCTGTTTTCACTAAAGAAGGTACAGTAACCGCAGCAAACGCGTCTACCATTAATGATGGTGCAGGTGCGATAATTTTGATGAATGAGGAAAAAGCCATAGAAATGGGCTTAACTCCCATAGCTACTATAAAAAGTTATTCAGATGCAGCTCAAGACCCAAAATGGTTTACGACCTCACCAGCAAAAGCTTTACCCATCGCTTTAGAAAAAGCAAATTTGAAAATTGATGATATCGATTATTTTGAATTGAATGAAGCTTTTTCTGTGGTAGGCCTTGCAAATATGAAACTTTTAGGTATTGATAATTCAATTGTAAACGTTAATGGTGGTGCGGTTTCTTTAGGTCACCCTTTAGGCTGCAGTGGTGTTAGAATATTAATTACTTTAATTAATGTTTTAAAACAAAATAACTCAAAACTTGGTGCAGCTGCTATTTGTAATGGTGGCGGTGGAGCTTCAGCGATGATTTTAGAAAGAAATTAATTTCACACCCATAATTAATGGATTACGGACTATGTAACTTAAATATTATTCCATTACGATTAGAAGACTCTGATTGCAGTGAAATGGTTTCACAAGTACTCTATGGTGATTTATTTGAGATTCTTGAAATTTCCGAAAAATGGTATAAAGTTCGTCTAGTTGATGATCAATATGAAGGTTGGATAGACAATAAACAGTTTAAAAAAATCTCGCTTTCTGAATTTGAAGAATTGAATAAAAAAACTCCAAAACTTTCTACCCATTTATTAGATATAATAACTACAGGTACTAATACGCTATTGCCAATTAGTATTGGGAGTAACACAGCAATTTCAAAATTTTTAAATCACTCATTTGAAGGAGCTACTACCTCTAAAAAATTAAACAAATCAAACCTTACAGAATTTGCACAAATGTATTTAAATAGTCCGTATTTGTGGGGAGGAAAAACACCTTTTGGAATTGATTGCAGTGGTTTTACTCAAATGGTTTATAAACTTTGTGGATATCAATTATTTCGGGATGCAAGTCAACAGGTAAATCAAGGAGAAGTATTAAGTTTTATAGAAGAAAGTGAAGCTGGTGATTTAGCTTTTTTTGATAATGAAGAAGGAGAAATTACACATGTAGGGATTTTATTAGATCACAATCATATTATCCATGCACATGGAAAAGTACGAATAGACCAACTAGATCATTCAGGGATTTTTAATGTTGAAAAACAGAAGCATACCCATAAACTTAGAGTGATTAAACGGATGATTTAAAAAAAGCTTCTAATTGATCTAGAAGCTTTTTTTAAATAAAATAAATTTTAGACCTAGTTTTGATCTAATATAATTCTCATTTCTTTTTCTTTTGTATCCATACCTAAAAGGCCATATATTCCTTTTAAAGTTTTGACAATATCCATAGACTCAGGACGTAGTCTTGATGCAGATTCTAGGTATGGCAGTGCCTCAAGGTACAATTTATTCTTTTGTTCTTTAAGTACATCATAACGATCATAGTCTGCATTAGATGTCCCAAGACTATTCATTTCATCAATAATTGTTCTTTCACCATCAAGTATTAATTGAGCCTTATTAATTAAAGCTTCAGCATAGTCAGGATTGAGCTCAATAGCCTTAGAATAGTATTCCATAGCTTCTACTTTTTCGCCATTTCTTGAACTTGCAACACCTAAATTATAATATAAATCAGGATTATTTGGATCACTTTTAATTAGTTCACTAATTATTTTCTTATAATTTGTCATATCACCACTGGTATAATACAACTCAGCTTCCGCATACATTAAACTTTTATCGCTAGGAGAAGCTGCTCTAGCTTTCTTCATTAATTCTGTAGCTTTTTCTTTTTCTCCTTTATCTAAGTAAATGAAGGTCATGTTTTTTAAAATAGTCCCTTTTTTTGATTTTGTAAATTTACTTCTAGGGACTACATACTCACCTTTTTTAATATAGAGGTCTCTTTCTATTTTTGAGGGAAACTTTTTTTCTTCCTTCGTACCTTTTTTAGTTGCATAAAACTCTTCTGTAATACCGGTATAACCAATATCCATAAGTTCCTCATAACGCTTTATAGCCAAATCGTAGTCTTTACCATCTGTAGCTAAAGAGGCAGCATAATATAAAAATATGGTGTCATTTTTTCTTATGGTATAACCTCGATATATTTTTTTTGAACCTTCGATATAATTCTTGTTCTTTTGATCTAATTGGGCACTATTAATGAGTGCTACTCCTACTTCTTCTAGTCCTTTTGATGCATCACTTTCATATTTACTGTTTTTGTTAAGCAATACATTTTCAAAAGATTTAGCAGCTAAGTTTAATTTTTCAAAATCGTTATTAGCAGCCCCTAAATAGGCTTGTCCAAGTATTAAACTGTACTGTTCTCTGATGCTAGAATCGGATTTATCAACCAAACTTTCGATAGAAGCTAATGTGGTGATTGCCTCAGTAAAATTTCCTGACTTAATTGATTTTTGAGCAGTTTTGATTTCTTTTTTCTGAGCAAATGTAATTGCAGAAACTAGTAATAAACCTATTACTATTAATTGTTTTTTCATTGTTTTTTTATTTTTTATTCTTCTTCTTTAGTTATATCAGAATCATTTTCATTAGAGTTATTTTCTGGAACGATTACATTACCATCTTCGTCGATTTCAATATCATCGTCATCAGACATAACTTTTGCAACTGCTGCAATAGCGTCTCCATCTCTTACTTTAATTAAACGCACCCCTTGTGTAGCTCTACCCATCACTCGTAAATTATCAACCTCTAAACGAATAGCGATTCCTGATTTATTTATAATCATTAAATCATCACTATCGGTTACATTTTTAATGGCTACTAAACTGCCAGTTTTTTCAGTGACGCTTATAGTTTTTACTCCTTTTCCTCCTCGATTAGTAATTCTGTAATCTTCTAAGCTAGATCTTTTTCCATAACCATTTTCTGAAACTACCAGCACATCAGACTCAGATTCATTAATAGTAATCATACCGATAACTTCGTCAGTATCATTGTTTAGACGAATACCTCTTACTCCTGAGGCATTTCTACCCATAGATCTTGTTTTTTCTTCTTCAAAACGAATCGCTTTACCAGATTTAACAGCTAACATTACCTGGCTATCTCCTGTGGTTAATTTAGCTTCTAATAACTCATCACCATCTTTAATAGTGATGGCATTAATTCCATTAGTTCTAGGACGAGAGTATTGTTCTAAGGAAGTCTTCTTGACCTGACCATTTTTGGTCGCCATAATAACATAATGACTATTTATGTATTCTTCATCTTTTAGGTCTTGTGTACAGATAAAAGCTTTTACTTTATCATCTTGACCAATGTTGATCAAGTTTTGAATAGCCCTGCCCTTAGATGTCCTTGTTCCTTCGGGAATTTCGAATACACGCATCCAAAAACATTTTCCAGTTTGGGTAAAAAATAACATGTATTGATGGTTGGTACCTACAAATAAATGTTCTAAAAAGTCTTCATTTCTAGTAGACGAAGCTTTCGCCCCTACTCCTCCTCTATTCTGTTTTTTGTATTCAGACAAGGAAGTACGTTTTATGTAACCAGCATGCGAAATAGTAATTACCACTTTTTCATCTGGTATTAGGTCGGTAATACTAACATCACCACCAGCATACTCTATTATAGAACGGCGTTCATCTCCGTATTTAGTTCTAATTTCATTAAGCTCGTCTTTAATAATAGACATTCTTAATTCCTTACTTGCTAAAATGTCTTTATATCCTTGAATGGTTTTCATTAACTCGTTAAATTCACTGCGTAATTTGTCTTGTTCAAGACCAGTTAGTTGTCTAAGCCTCATCTCAACAATTGCTTTCGCTTGAATTTCAGTGAGTTTAAAAGCTTCAATAAGTCGCTCTCTTGCCTCATCGGCATTTTTGGATGAACGAATCAATCGTATAACTTCATCAATATTATCAGAGGCAATAATTAAACCTTCTAAAATATGAGCGCGTTCCTCTGCTTTATTCAAGAGATATTTAGTTCGTCTAACTACTACTTCATGACGATGTTCGACAAAATAATGAATTAACTCTTTTAAGTTAAGTAAACGTGGACGTCCGTTAACCAGACATATATTGTTGACACTAAAGCTAGATTGCAGCGCAGTGTATTTAAATAACATATTTAGAACGATGTTAGGAATAGCATCTCGTTTTAGTATATATACAATACGCATTCCCTTTCTATCGGATTCATCTCGAATATTTGAAATTCCATCAATTTTCTTTTCGTTCACTAAATCAGCAGTCTTTTTGATCATGTCTGCCTTATTAACTTGATAAGGGATTTCAGAAACAATAATACATTCTCTACCGTTAACTTCTTCAAACGAAGCTTTTGCTCGCATGACTATTTTTCCTCTTCCAGTGTGAAAAGCATCTTTAACACCTTCGTATCCATATATAACTCCACCAGTTGGAAAATCTGGAGCTTTAACATGCTGCATTAATCCATCGACATCAATTTCGTTGTCATCGATGTAAGCCATTGTGCCGTCTATCACTTCAGTTAAATTGTGTGGGGGCATATTAGTAGCCATTCCGACCGCAATACCAGAGGCACCGTTTATAAGTAATCCAGGAATACGAGTAGGTAAAACAGTGGGTTCATTTAGTGTATCATCAAAATTTAATTGATGATCAACGGTGTCTTTATCAATATCAGCAAGCATATCCTCAGAAATCTTTTGCATTCGAGCCTCTGTGTAACGCATCGCAGCTGGACTATCACCGTCAATTGAACCAAAGTTTCCTTGTCCATCGACCAACATGTAACGCAAACTCCATTCTTGTGCCATTCGAACCATCGCATCATAAACAGAAGTATCTCCATGGGGATGGTATTTACCTAAAACTTCTCCAACAATTCTTGCAGATTTTTTATGAGCTCCTGTTGCTCTTATTCCTAGTTCGTGCATGCCGAAAAGAACACGCCTATGTACAGGCTTCATCCCATCTCTTACATCTGGTAAAGCACGCGACACAATAACTGACATTGAATAATCAATGTAAGCTGATTTCATTTCATCCTCAATATTGATGGGGATCAATTTTTCACCTTCAGCCATATAAATTTATTTTATTTTTTTTAGTAAAAATTAGTAATAAGCAAGATACATTAATTGCATATTTTTTAACAAAAAAACAAGTCAAAAAATAACTATTTTATTAACAAATAACTAGGTGTAAAACGTTAATAACTATCTATGCTATTATTTTGTAATTTATAAGTTTTATATAGTGATATTAGCATTTTTTAGGATTTTTAAAACATTTAAAATAATTAAAAATTATTATATTTATTTTATATTTTCATTGGGATCAAATTTTTGACTTTATAGCTTAAATAATTATGTTATGTTTATTGATTTTATTAATCGTTTTTTTGGTTTAATAATTATTGATAAAAAATAGTTAAAGAGAATTAGTGGTTAAAAACAATCATTATCTTTGTTCAGATTGTAATTAATTAAATTTAATAATGATAAAACAATACCTTTCACACTTAACATCTAAAATCGTAAAGTGTTTAAAATAAAGAGATATTAATTATGGATGATAATTTTTCACCGAGAGTAAAAGATGTAATTGCTTTCAGTAAAGAGGAGGCTTTGAGATTAGGACATGAGTTTATCGGTACTGAGCACTTAATGTTGGGATTGCTTCGCGACGGTAACGGTAAAGCAGTTTCGATATTAAATACATTGGACATAGATTTGAATCATCTTCGTAGAAAAGTTGAAATATTAAGCCCTGCCAATCCTCACACTGAATCCAACAGTAATGACAAAAAAAATCTTCATTTAACTAGACAGGCTGAAAGAGCTTTAAAAACAACTTTTTTAGAAGCTAAACTTTTTCAAAGTACTTCTATAAATACGGCACACTTACTACTCTGTATTTTAAGAAATGAAAATGATCCTACTACCAAACTTTTAAATAAAATGAAAATTGATTATGATGGTGTTAAAAATCAATTTAAATCCTTGATCTCAAGTGATGATGATTTACAAGACTCCCCTTCTTCAGATACATTTTCAAGTGAGGATTTACCAGCTGACCAGTCTTCTGGTAAAGAAAACCTTTTTACTGGGAGTACATCTAAAACTAACAAAAAATCAAAGACACCTGTTTTAGACAACTTTGGGCGCGATTTAACCTATTTAGCCACCGAAGGTAAATTAGACCCTGTAGTGGGGAGAGAAGGAGAAATACAACGTGTTTCTCAGATATTAAGCAGGAGAAAAAAGAATAATCCATTATTAATTGGAGAACCTGGAGTCGGTAAATCTGCAATTGTTGAAGGTTTGGCTTTACGAATAGTCCAAAGGAAAGTTTCGAGAATTCTTTTTGATAAAAGAGTGGTTACGCTAGATTTAGCTAGCCTAGTTGCTGGTACAAAATACCGTGGACAATTTGAAGAGCGCATGAAGGCTGTAATGAATGAAATTGAAAAAAATGATGACATCATCTTATTCATTGACGAAATTCATACGATTGTTGGAGCTGGAGGAGCTACAGGTTCTTTAGATGCTTCTAACATGTTCAAGCCTGCTCTAGCAAGAGGTGAGTTACAATGTATTGGAGCAACAACACTAGATGAATATAGACAATACATTGAAAAAGATGGTGCTTTAGAACGAAGATTTCAAAAAGTAATAGTGGAACCCACCTCGGTTGAAGAATCAATTGAAATTCTGCAAAACATTAAAGACAAGTATGAAATGCATCATCATGTTACTTACACCGATGATGCGATACTTGCCTGTGTTAAATTAACCAATCGTTACATGACAGATCGCTTTTTACCAGACAAAGCTATTGATGCGCTTGATGAAGCAGGATCTAGAGTTCATATCACAAACATTCATGTACCAGAAAAAATATTACAAATTGAAAAACAATTAGAAGAAGTTCGAGATCTAAAAAACTCAGTAGTCAAGAAACAGAAATATGAAGAGGCAGCTAAACTAAGAGATGATGAAAAGAATCTTGAAAAAGAACTTTCCTCTGAACAAGAAGCCTGGGAAAAAGAATCACAATTGCACAGAGAAGTTGTTTCTGAAGCAAATGTAGCAGAAGTTATTTCAATGATGACAGGAGTACCCGTTAATAGGATTGCACAAACAGAAAGTACTAAGCTTGCTGCTTTACCGGAGAGAATTAAAGGGAAAGTAATAGGCCAAGATGATGCTGTTCAAAAAATAGCAAAGGCGATACAACGAAACAGAGCAGGATTAAAAGATCCTAACAAACCGATTGGTTCATTTATATTTCTAGGTCAGACAGGGGTTGGAAAAACACAACTAGCTAAAGTATTGGCTCAAGAGCTTTTTGATTCCGATAACGCCTTGATTAGAATAGATATGAGTGAATATATGGAAAAATTTGCCATATCTAGACTAGTTGGTGCACCTCCAGGATATGTAGGATACGAGGAAGGTGGTCAATTAACAGAAAAAGTACGAAGGAAACCCTATTCGATCGTTTTACTTGATGAAATTGAAAAGGCTCACCCAGATGTATTTAATATGATGCTTCAAGTTCTAGATGATGGTTTTTTAACTGATAGTTTAGGTCGTAAAATTGATTTTAGAAATACCATTATTATCATGACCTCTAATATAGGTTCACGACAATTAAAAGATTTTGGTCAAGGTGTTGGTTTTGGAACTTCAGCTAAAACGAATCAAGCCGATACTTATGCAAAGGGAGTTATTGAAAATGCGCTAAAGAAAACATTTGCACCAGAGTTTTTAAATAGAATAGATGATGTTGTTGTTTTCAATGCGTTATCAAAAGAAGATATTCATAAAATAATTGATATTGAATTAGGTAAATTATATGATAGAATTGATGGATTAGGTTACCAGCTAAAACTTTCAAAAAATGCTAAGGATTTTATTGCAGACAAAGGATTTGACAAACAATACGGAGCTAGACCCCTTAAAAGAGCCATTCAAAAATATATTGAAGATGTCTTAGCAGAAGAGATTATTAATACAAAGCTAAAAGAAGGTGACAGCATTAAAATGGATCTGAATAAAAAAACCAATGAAATTGTTATTAAAATAACAGAGAAAAAGGGAACTAAATAGTAAAGAAACTAAAACAAAATTTTATTGTCTATATCCAGAGAATCAAAAAATAAAATTGTTTTTTCAATGTCTTTTGCTAAGATACGATCATTTTCAACCAAAGAAACTTCCTTACGGTAACTATTTACAAAATCCTCTATTGAACTTGATGATTTTAAGGGAATACGAAACGATAGAGCTTGTGAAGCATTCATTAATTCTATAGCCAAAATTCGTTCGAGATTATTTACAATCTGCAAACATTTAGTAGCAGCATTCGCACCCATACTCACGTGATCTTCTTGTCCATTCGATGAAACAATAGAATCTATGGAAGCAGGGGTTGCAAGTTGTTTGTTTTGACTAACTATACTTGCTGCGGTGTATTGAGGAATCATAAAACCACTATTAATTCCTGGTTTTTTAACTAAAAAGGGAGGAAGATTTCTTAATCCACCTATTAATTGATATGTCCGTCGCTCCGATATATTTCCTAATTCAGCCAATGCAATACCTAAATAATCAAGGGCCATTGCTAGTGGTTGACCATGAAAATTACCTCCTGATATAATCTTATCTTCTTTCATAAAAATATTAGGATTATCAGTTACTGAATTAATTTCGGTATTAAAAGTTTTCGTTACAAATGCAATAGTATCTTTTGATGCTCCATGTACTTGAGGGATGCAACGAAAAGAATATGGATCTTGGATGCTTTTATTTTTTAGATTTCCTATCTCGCTACCCTCTAATAAATCTAAAACTCGTTCAGCAGTTTTTACTTGGCCTTTATGAGGACGAACTAAATGCACAAGCGGATCGAAGGGACTCATATTACAATTAAAAGCATCGATTGAAATACAAGAAATTAAATCTGATAAATAGGAAAGTTTGTGACTTTTTATCAATGAAAAAATTCCATAAGCACTCATAAATTGAGTGCCATTTAATAAAGCTAGGCCTTCTTTTGCTTCTAATTTGATTGGTTCAAAGTCTAGTTGATTTAAAATATCTTTAGCAGGAAGTATTTCATTTTTATAATACACCTCTCCTTTTCCAATTAGAGGTAATGCCATATGAGCAAGTGGTGCTAAATCACCCGAAGCTCCAAGACTACCTAATTCGTATATAAGCGGGGTGATATCTAAATTATAAAAATCAACTAAACGTTGTATTGTTTTTAATTGAACTCCGCTGTAACCATAACTTAAAGACTGTACTTTAAGCAATAACATTAATTTTACTATTTCCTTAGGCACCAAATTACCGGTTCCACAAGCATGAGACATAACAATATTTTCTTGAAGTTTAGTTAAATCATCTGATGCTATCTTTACATTGTAGAGAGAGCCAAAACCAGTATTAATACCATATATAGGTTGGCTGTTATTTAAAATTTTTTTTTCTAAATATTTTTTTGATTTTTCAATATTTAAAACTACTTCATTAGATAATTCTAGGACTTTATTTTCCTCGATTATCGATTTAATTGTAGCTAAATCAAGT
>MDTC01009272.1_pt1 | contig 12984 bp, 8 predicted proteins | sample 811181 | NCBI WGS metagenome assembly MDTC01 (sample SAMN05326644, study PRJNA326480) | marine metagenome | isolation source: seawater | place: Pacific Ocean: North | collected 2011 | reverse complement strand
GGCGTTCGATAGCCGTAATTGGCGGTCCAGTGTTTGTCAGAAGAGAAGCGCACCACGCCCGCCGCGACTTCATCCACCAGACGGTACTCGTCCCAGACCTCCATAGTTGCATCGGCCTCGGCGAAACTGGCGATGGCTTGCTCAAGCTTTTCCGGGCGACCAAAGGTTTCGGCGGCGACCGCTTGAAGCGCGTGCGGAACCCGCATGCCTTTTTCAACCCCCAGTTCCCGGCTGTGCTCAAGCACCTCCCAGGGGTCCGGCGCCAGAGCCGGACGGGTGTCGGGCAGCAGCAGCCAGACCAGGGCCCGGATGGCGTTTGGCATACCACCCCACTTTGCATTGTCCAGACAGGTAGCCGCACGCTCGGCCTGGGGAGCGATGTTCCTGGGGACTCCGGCCATGGCGCCGGAATTGGCATCGTTTACGATTGCCTGCATACCTGTCAGCAAGCCCAGCAGGAAGGTGATTTCGTCCTGTTCGGTGAACAGAAAGGGGCACTCAAGCGGTTCAGCAGCGGGATCGAACTCGTAGGCGGCCATTGCTCGCTTAAAGGAGGCGTACCGGCGTTTCGCGGTCAGCGCATTCAATCGCTTTGCCACTTCCCTGGCGTCCTTTGCCGCTTCCACATCTCCCTCATAATCCGCTCTGAGATAGGCGAGCTCAGCCTCCCAGGCCTTGTACTCCGCACAATTGCCTGCCAGAAGCATCAACAGGGAGCCGGTGGTGTCAGGTGCATCGGTGACCCGCGAGAAGGAATAGAGCAGCGGATCCACGCCCTCGCCCAGCGCACACGCCATCTGGGTGTCGGACATCTGCAACACGTAGGGCGTGGCTTCGCCCTCCGAATAATTGGAGAGCACAACGCCGGTGGTGGTGTAGATGGGGTTGGCCGAGCAACCTGTGAGTATGACAACGGCTGCCAGCGAGAGAGCCTTGAGGCGAGCCGCAAAGACATGCGGTCCGAGCTTTGCCAGAGAGGAGATCATATTTCACCCTGCATCACGTTGTTTTTGTTTGCCCGATCTGAACTCGGTTTTTGTCAACGGGTGCAAGAATGCGGTGAAAACTGTCCTACAAAAATGGCTCGAATGCCGATTTTGTTATGCCGATCGGGCCAATGGCCCGGAAGGAAAGGAATTTGCCAGAATATTATTGATATAAAACAATGACTTTTGAAAACGCCAATCCGCTTACAGAGCCATCATTGCCATTACCTGATCGGTCAGGCCATCCAGTGTCAGCCCTCCCCGCTCCGGTTTGTACCAGGTTACGGTCCAGCTGAGAGCGCCGGTCAACATCCTTCGAACAACGAAGGGATCCGCCTCCAGCGCGTCCTCGCGCTTCAATGATTCCAGCACATCCAGCCACAGTTTCTCGTAGATGTCCCGAAGTTCCAGCACTTCGCCCTGGGACGGGGCCGACAGACTCCGCCATTCAAATACCAGGACTGCCATCGCTTCGCCGGTCTGGCCATTGATAGATTCAAGTTCCGCGCGGATCAGTCCACGAAGCTTCTGCCTGCTGGTATCGGCGGCCTCCAGAGCCGCCTGCATGAGCGCGGTGTTCAGCCGGATGGTTTCTACCATCACTGCCTTGAGGATCTCTTCCTTGGTTCGAAAGTGGTGGAACAGGCTGCCGGACTGAATACCCACGGCAGCGGCAAGGTCACGAACTGTAGTGCGCTCGTAGCCTTTTTCCCGGAACAGCCGAGCCGCCTCAGTGAGCAGACGGCCGCGAGCGCCTTCGGGGTCTGACACAAGGTTTTCTGCGATCAGGGACTGGAGGATCTGGTTCTGGCTCACTACGGCTACTCGGTTGGCATAAGAGGCCTTTAATTCTACCTGAAACATGCCTGTTTACAAACCAAGCGCTTGCTTGGTATTGTCATCTCCATCGTGTGGCAAAACCGCCACCGCTCCCATTTTCAATCAGCAATCATTTACAGGGCACAGGAAGATGGCTGAATCCCCCAACACTGTTCGCATCGGATGCTCCGCCGCCTTCTGGGGCGACACGGAAACGGCTGCCGCGCAGCTGGTCCACAAGGGCAATATCGACTATCTGGTAGCCGATTATCTGGCCGAAATCACCATGTCGATCATGGCGGGCCAGAAAATGAAGGACCCATCCCAGGGGTATGCGCGGGATTTCGTACAGACGGTCATGGGCCCCTTGCTCGATGACATCAAGGAAAAGGGCATTCGGGTGCTGGCCAACGCCGGCGGCGTCAACCCGGTGGCCTGTCGTGACGCCCTTCAGGCTCTCTGTGAAAAAGCCGGCGTGGACATGAAGATCGCCCTGGTTCTGGGCGACGACCTTCTGATGAAAAAGAAAAATCTCGCAGATATGGGCGTCAAGGAGATGGGTTCCGGCCAACCGATGCCCGCAATGATGGTCAGCCTGAATGCCTATCTGGGAGCGCCAGGTCTGGTTGCGGCTCTGGAACAGGGCGCGGACATCGTTATTACCGGCCGGGTGGCAGACAGTGCCCTGGTATTGGCACCGCTGGTGCACGAGTTCGGCTGGAGCTGGCAAGACTACGACAAACTGGCCCAGGGCAGCCTGGCCGGGCATCTGCTCGAGTGCGGTGCCCAGGCCACCGGCGGCAACTTCACCGACTGGGAAGCGGTAGCTGGCGGCTACGCCAACATGGGATTCCCGATAGCCGAAGTGAGTGCCAACGGCGACTTTTTTATCACCAAGCCCGAAGACACCGGCGGGCTGGTTAGTCGTGGCACAGTTGCGGAACAGCTGGTCTACGAAATCGGTGACCCAAGGGCCTACCTGCTGCCTGACGTTACCTGCGATTTCACAGGTGTAGAGCTGGAGGAAACCGGTAAAGACCGTGTACAGGTGCGGGGCGCACGGGGGCTACCACCCACCGACAGTTACAAGGTATCGGGCACCTGGCCGGATGGTTTCAAGTGCACGGTTACCTTCCTGCTGGCAGGCATGAATGCCAGGGCCAAGGCCCAGACTGTCGCACAGGCCATTCTGGCCAAGACCTCACGCATGTTCAGCGAACGTGGCCTGCCTGATTACAGCGAAACCAGTATTGAGCTTCTGGGTACGGAAACGACCTACGGTGCTCATGGCCGTGGCGAGGATTGCCGCGAAGTAGTGGTCAAGATCAGCACCGCCCATCCCAAGAAAGAGGCCCTTGTACTGTTTTCCCGCGAGATTGCCCAGGCAGCCACGGGGATGGCACCGGGAATCACCGGGATTGTGGGTGGCCGGCCGACCGTGTGGCCGAAGATCCGGTTGTATTCATGCCTGGTGCCGAAAACGGAAGTTGATGTGTCCGTGGATCTGGGCGGCGAGCGGCAAACCGTTGGAGTCGAAACCAGCGGCGGTTTCGATAACAGCGACCTCCAGCCCCAGTCGTTCACACACGAGACAGACGAAACGGACACCACTGTGCCGCTGGTGAAGCTTGCCTGGGCCCGCAGCGGTGACAAGGGCGACCACACCAACATTGGCGTGATCGCCCGCAAACCGGAATTTCTGCCGTTCATTGAAACCGCGCTGACGGAAGCGGCGGTTGCGGACTGGATGGCCCATACCCTGAATCCGGAAACCGGCCGGGTGACCCGCTGGGCCATGCCCGGGCTGAAGGCCATCAATTTCCTGCTGGAGCACAGCCTTGGCGGCGGTGGCGTGGCCAGCCTGCGGATTGATCCACAAGGGAAGGCGTTTGCGCAGCAGCTATTGGAGTTTCCGGTGCCTGTTCCTTCTGGTCTGGTTAAAGATTGATTTATTGGTGCATGCACTCTGGTTGATAGCGCGTTCCGGGACACGCCGTGAATACATCCATGTAGGCTTGATCGCAGCATCCTTGCTGCTCACAGTCCCGAAACGCGCTATCAACCAGAGCGCCCGAACTTTGAAAGGGTCTTCGTTACTATGAGCTATCAGTCTGTGTTTCATCCCGACTTGTTTAAGGGCCAGGTGTATATTGTTACCGGCGGCGGTTCTGGTATTGGCCGGTGTACGGCCCATGAACTCGCTGCCCTGGGCGCACGGGTTGCCCTGGTCGGCCGCAAGGCCGAGAAAGTGGAATCTGTGAAAGCAGAGATCACCGAGGACGGCGGCATTGCGTCCGCCCATGTCTGTGATATCCGTGAAGAGGACTCGGTCAAGGCCACGGTGAAGGCGATCATTGCCGAACACGGAGGCCTGAATGGTTTGGTGAACAATGCCGGCGGGCAGTTCCAGGCGCCGCTGACCGGGATCAACCAGAAGGGCTGGGAGACGGTGGTTCGAACCAATCTGACCGGCGGCTTCCTGATGGCACGGGAATCCTACACCCAGGCGCTGTCAAAAACCGGGGGCGCTATTGTAAATATCGTGGCCGATATGTGGGGTGGTATGCCCGGCATGGGACACTCCGGCGCCGCCAGGGCCGGCATGGTGAACTTTACCCAGACAGCCGCCGTTGAGTGGGGCGCGTCCGGGGTTCGTGTAAACGCAGTCGCTCCGGGCTGGATTGCCTCCAGTGGCATGGATAACTACCCCGAACACATGAAGCAGTGGATTCGCAGCCTTGGTGATAACGTCCCGATCAAACGCATGGGCACCGAATCCGAAGTCAGCTCGGCCATCTGTTTTTTACTCAGCCCTGGCGCAGCGTTTATCAGCGGGGATTGTCTGCGGATCGACGGCGGTGCGTCACAGGGAGGTCGGGTCTGGCCGCTACCGAAAGCCAAGAACAACGAACCCTACAACGGCTTTCACCGGGCCATCACCCCGAAAGTTCTGAGCGACGACTGAGGAGCCGACCATGCAGGTACTTGAATCCACGGTAAGCTCCACGTCCGAGGACTTCCGCACCAACGCCGAAGCCATGGACGCCCACATCACCACGTTCCGGGACGTTGAGCAAAAGGTTCTGGATTTGGCGGAAGCCGCCCGGGAGAAGTTCATCAAACGGGGCAAGCTGCTCCCGAGGGACCGTATTAACCGGTTGCTGGACCGCGGCACGCCCTTTCTGGAACTCTGCTCCCTGGCAGGCTACAAGATGCACGACGACAAGGACGGCAGCCTCGCCGGCGGCGGGATCATCGCCGGTATCGGTTATGTGAGCGGCATCCGCTGTCTGGTGGTGGCCAGCAACAGCGCCATCAAAGGCGGCACCATTACCCCTGCCGGCCTGGACAAGACGCTGCGCCTGCAGCAGATCGCCATGGAAAACAAGCTGCCGGTGGTATCCCTTTCCGAGAGCGGCGGCGCCAACCTGAACTACGCCACTGATATTTTCGTGCTCGGCGCCCGGGGCTTTGCCAATCAGGCGCGGATGTCGGCTGCGGGCATTCCCCAGGTCACCGTAGTTCACGGCAATGCCACTGCCGGCGGCGCCTACCAGCCGGGTCTGTCCGACTACGTGATCGTGGTGCGCGAACAAGCCAAGATGTTCCTGGCCGGCCCACCACTGCTGAAGGCAGCAACCGGCGAAGTTGCCACCGATGAGGAACTTGGCGGCGCGGAGATGCATGCGACCGTGGCAGGAACGGCAGAGTACCTGGCCGAAGACGACGCCGACGGCATCCGCCAGGCCAGAAACATCCTCGAAGCCCTGCCCTGGAACGAGCAGCTGCCACCCCGGCGCGAACTTCAATGGGAGGAACCGCTCTACCCGGCCGAGGAGCTGTTGGGTGTCATCCCGGCGGATTCCAAAAAGCCCTACGATGTGCGCGAAATCCTCGCCCGCATTGCCGACGGTTCAAAGTTCATGGACTTCAAGAACGAGTTCGACGACCAGACCGTCTGCGGCACCATCCGAATTGAAGGTCATTCAGTCGGCATCATCGGCAACAACGGCCCGATCACCCCGGCTGGATCCGCCAAGGCCGCCCAGTTCATCCAGCTCTGCGACCAGGCCGGAACGCCCCTTTTGTTCCTGCATAACACCACCGGTTTCATGGTGGGCACTCACTCAGAGCAGAACGGCATCATCAAACACGGCTCGAAAATGATCCAGGCTGTGGCCAACTGTCGGGTGCCAAAGGTCGCAATTGTCATCGGCGGTTCCTATGGTGCAGGTAACTACGCCATGTGCGGACGTGGCCTGGACCCGAGGTTCATCTTCGCCTGGCCCAACAGCCGAACCGCGGTTATGGGGCCGGCACAGGCAGGCAAGGTGATGCGTATCGTAGCTGAAGACAAGCAGCGCCGCGGCGGCATGGAGCCGGATCCGAAGACACTGGATTTTCTGGAGCAGGCCACGGCGAAGAAACTGGAGGAAGGCTCAACGGCGCTGTTCGGAACGGCCAGATTGTGGGACGACGGGCTAATCGATCCGCGGGATACGCGGCGCGTTCTGGCCCTGGTTCTGGACGTTTGCCGGGAAGCCGAGGCTCGGCAGTTGCGGCCCAATACCTTTGGTGTGGCCCGCCTGTAGGTCTGCTTGTTTTGCGGGAGGAACCGGTTGGGACACCCTGCCCAAAAAACGCTACGAGCACATCCATGTGCGCTTGGCGTCGGCCATCCCTGGCCGCCGACATTTTTGGACAGGGTGTCCCAACCGGCTCTCCGAGATTCAGAGTTAACGCTTAAAACCAGCATGCTTTTCAGCGGCAGCATGCAAAAAACAACGGTAGGTCGGATTACTCATTCGGTTAAGCCGACCTACAAAAACAACAAGCCTGCCAGCAGGCAGCAACCAGTTTGCAGACGTAAGCGGCTGTGTGGGATCGGTTTCAGAAAATGTCGGCGGCCAGGGATGGCCGACGCCAAGCGCACATGGATGTGCTCGTAGCGGTTTTCTGGAAGCGGCCCCACACACCTGCCGCCAAGCTAAAGAACGTGCACCAAAACAAATACGGCACGAACTCTCTACCAGCAGGAGAACAAGAACGTGAAATTCACAGCCGAACACGAAGCCCTCAGAAAAACGGTCCGCGATTTCGTGGAGAAGGAAATCAATCCCCACTGCGACGAATGGGAAGCCGCCGGGGAATTCCCGATTCATGAACTGTTCAAAAAGCTCGGAAACCTCGGAATCCTCGGGATCCAGAAGCCCGAAGAATACGGTGGTATGGGGCTGGATTACAGCTACAACCTCGTGGCTGCGGAAGAGCTTGGCATGGCCCATTGTGGTGGTGTGCCGCTGGCCATCGGGGTTCAGACCGATATGTGTACCCCGGCCATTTCCCGGTTTGGTTCCGATGAACTGAAACGCAGTTTCCTCGCGCCGGCCATTGCCGGCGACATGGTGGGATGTATTGGCGTCAGTGAAGTTGGCGCAGGTTCTGATGTAGCGGGAATGAAAACCACTGCCAAGAAAGACGGCGACGACTACATCATCAACGGCTCCAAGATGTGGATTACCAACAGCCCCAAATCCGACTTCATCTGCTTGCTGGCCAACACCTCGGACGACAAGCCCCACAAGAACAAGTCTTTGATCATCGTGCCCACGAAAACGCCGGGCATCTCCTTCAGCCCGCACCTGAACAAGCTCGGCATGCGCTCTTCCGAAACCGCGCAGATTTTCTTTGACGACGTCCGTGTGCCCCAGCGCTACCGGATCGGCGCCGAGGGCACCGGTTTCATGATGCAGATGTTGCAGTTCCAGGAGGAGCGGATCTGGGGTGCGGCGAACGTGATCAAGGCGCTGGAGAACTGCATCACCAAGACCATCGAGTACTGTCGCGAGCGGAAGACCTTCGGCCAGCCACTGATCGACAACCAGGTAATCCACTTCCGCCTGGCCGAACTGCAAACCGAAGTCGAGGCCCTGCGCGCCCTCACCTACCAGGCCTGCGAGCTGCACGTTGAAGGCAAGGATGTCACCCGCCTGGCCTCCATGGCCAAACTCAAGGCCGGACGTCTTGGGCGTGAGGTTACAGATAGCTGCCTGCAGTACTGGGGCGGTAACGGTTACATGTGGGACAACCCGATCTCCCGGGCGCATCGGGATGTTCGGCTGGTCTCCATCGGCGGTGGTGCCGACGAAATCATGCTGGGAATTATCTGCAAGATGATGGGCACCCTTCCGGGCAAGAAGCGCGACTAACAAACGGACGGTGGAGTCACTTATGGACCAGGTACCGCATTGCGAAACACTGCTTCTGGAAAAACAGGGCCCAACCCTGTTTATCACCATCAACCGACCGGACGTGCGCAACGCCATGAGCCTCGAGATGGTGGCGGAACTGTCCGCGGTGTTCACCCAGATTGAAAACGACCTGCACATTCGCGCCGTCGTCATCCGGGGCGCCGGTGGGCACTTCTGCGCCGGTGGTGATATCAAAGACATGGCCGGAGCCCGCGGCCAGAAAGCGGTCGAGGGTGAGGCGGACCCGTTCTATCGTCTGAACCGCGCTTTCGGTCAGATGATTCAACAGGTCAACGAATCCTCGAAAGTGGTCATCGCGATCACCGAAGGCGCCGTCATGGGCGGTGGATTCGGTTTGGCCTGCGTTTCCGACGTCGCCATCGCCGGGCCGAGCGCCAAGTTCGGCATGCCAGAAACCTCTCTCGGCGTGATTCCCGCGCAGATTGCGCCGTTTGTGGTTGAACGAATCGGCCTCACTCAGGCCCGACGGCTGGCCCTGCTGGGTTTGAGAATCGATGCGAACCAAGCATGCAGTCTTGGCATTGTTCACCAGGCGGCTTCTTCAGAGGATGAACTGGAAGAGATGCTGACAAGCGCTCTGGATCGTGTCCGCCACTGCGCACCGGTTGCCACGGCAGAAACCAAAGCGTTGCTACACAGGGTTGGCCATGAACCCATGAGCGGTTTGCTGGACAGCGCGGCTGAAAAATTTGCGGAAGCCATCCGGGGAAGCGAAGGAACGGAGGGCACCATGGCCTTCATGCAAAAACGTCCACCAGCCTGGGCGGGCGAATCCGAATGATGCGGAGCGAGGTTGGGAGCCGTCTGGCTTCCAGAAAATGTAGAGGGCCATGGATGGCCCGAAACAAGCGCACATGGATGTGCTCGTAGCGGTTTTCTGGAAGCCAGACGGCTTCCGGCCTCGCGGCGAACTCCACAGGGGAAAACAAGAACATGCTAAAAAAACTGTTAATAGCCAACCGCGGCGAAATCGCAGTCCGGGTGATCCGCACTGCGAAAGCCCTGGGTTACCGCACCGTGGCCGTCTACTCCGAGGCTGACGCCAAAGCCATGCACGTGGAACTCGCCGACGAGGCCGTCTGCATTGGCCCGGCACAGGTATCCGCCTCCTACCTGAACAGCGATGCAATTCTTGAAGCCGCCCGAAAAACCGGCGCCGACTGCATCCACCCGGGTTACGGCTTCCTCTCCGAGAATGCCGCCTTCGCCAACGCCTGCAAAGACGCCGGATTGGTGTTCGTTGGCCCTCCCGCCTCGGCCATCGAACTCATGGGCAGCAAGCGCCGATCCAAAATCGCCATGCAGGAAGCCGGCGTGCCAGTGGTGCCTGGCTATGAAGGCGACAACGCCAACGACGACGAACTGATCGCCGCCGCCAAAGACATCGGCTACCCCCTCATGATCAAAGCCTCTGCCGGCGGTGGTGGTCGCGGCATGCGCCTGGTTGAGAGTGAATCCGAACTGGCCGACAACATCAAACGGGCCCGTTCCGAATCAAAACAGGCCTTCGGCGACGACGAACTGATCCTGGAAAAAGCCGTGATTGAGCCCCGCCACGTGGAAATCCAGGTGTTTGCGGATCGCCACGGCAATGCGGTCTACCTCGGCGAACGGGACTGCTCAGTACAGCGCCGACACCAGAAAGTAGTGGAAGAAGCACCCTCCCCCTTTGTCACGCCGGAACTACGACAGGCCATGGGTGAGGCTGCAGTCAAAGCGGCTCTGGCCTGCAACTACGAAGGCGCCGGCACCGTCGAGTTCCTGGTCGACAAGCACCGAAGCTTCTACTTTCTGGAAATGAACACCCGCTTGCAGGTAGAGCATCCGGTCACCGAACTCATTACCGGCCAGGACCTGGTCGCCTGGCAGCTCAACGTGGCTGAGGGACGGCCGCTGCCGCTCAGCCAGGACGATATTCACCTGAATGGCCATGCCATTGAGGTTCGACTCTATGCAGAGGACCCTGCCCACGGATTCACACCCCAGACCGGATCGCTATACGCCTTTGAACCAGCCGAAGGCGAAGGTTTACGGTTTGATACCGGGGTACGATCTGGAGATGCTATCACTCCCCACTACGACCCGATGCTGGCAAAAGTAATTGCCTGGGGCCAAAACCGAGATGAAGCCCGCCGGCGGCTGATCCGCTCGCTTGAGGACACAAGCGTGTTCGGCGTGACCACCAACCGCCATTTCCTGAGCCGGATTATCGCAGACGAGACTTTCGGGGCCGGCGGGGCGACCACGGCCTTCCTGCAGCAGGCCTTCAAGGACGATCCGTCCCTTCAGCCGCAAAACCTGACCATTCGCCAGTTGGCCCTGGCCGCCTGCGTGCTCGACCATGGCATTTCGGGCCAGAGCGCCTGGAGCAATGCGCCGGCCACCATGACGCCGATCAAGCTGGAAACCGGCGACACCACTGTCGAGCTACTGGTGACCCGCAGCGGCAGCCGGTTGTCTGTCAGTATGGGCGAAACCCGGCATTCCCTGGTACTTGAAAGCCAGAGGGATGGCCATTTGTGCATTATCGACAACGGCGTTCGTCAGGCCTGCCAATATCACCGCCAGGGCGATTCCCTATATTTGCAGACGTTCGGGCAATCCTGGTCGGTGCGCGATGTTACCCACCAACCAGCCAGGACTGCTGGCGGCGCAGGCAGCGGTCGCATCCAGGCGACCATGGATGGCGCCATCATTGATGTGTTGGTTGAGGCTGGTCAGAGCGTTCACCAGGGCGATACGCTGGTGATACTGGAAGCCATGAAGATGGAGCATCCGGTAAAAGCAGACCGGGACGGCAGAGTCGCCGAGATTCTTGCGAGCAAGGGCGACCAGGTGAAACGCAGTCAGTTACTGGTCCAGATAACCGCCAACGAGACGGCCGAACAGGAGAACGAGGCATGAGTACCATGCGTGATCGCACCGTTTTTATCACCGGCGCCAGCCGTGGCATCGGCCGGGCCATCGCCCTCGCCGCCGCCCGTCAGGGCGCCAACGTAGTGATTGCCGCCAAATCAGACACGCCTCATCCGAAGCTGCCAGGCACGATCCATACGGTGGCGGAGGAAGTTCGGGATGCTGGAGGCAAAGCGCTACCGCTGGTTCTGGATGTCCGGGATGAAAAGCAGATCCGCCAGCGCATTGATGAGGCCGGCGAGCATTTTGGCGGCATCGACGCACTGGTAAACAACGCAGGCGCCATTCGGCTAACCGGTGTGGAAAACCTCAAGGTCAGCCGGTACGACCTGATGCATCAGGTCAATGCCCGGGCCGTCATGGCCTGCAGCCAGGCCGCACTGCCCTGGCTGAAACAGTCGGACCGGGCTCACATCCTGAGCCTGTCGCCGCCTCTGAATCTGAATACCCGGTGGTTCGCCCAATATGGCCCCTATACCACCACAAAATACGCCATGACCATGCTGAGCCTGGGCATGGCGGAGGAGTTCAGGCGGTACGGCATTGCGGTTAACACGCTGTGGCCAAAAACGCTGATTGCCACGGCAGCCATCGAATTTGAGGTTGGCGGGCCCCAGATGATGGCCCAGGGCAGGAAGCCGGACATCATGGCCGATGCTGCTGTCAGCATCCTCAACCGGTCGTCTGAGACTATGACTGGTCAGACCCTGATCGACGAGGACCTGCTACGGCAGGACGGTATCACCGACTTCGAGCATTACCGGTATGAGCCGGGCGATAAGCCCCTGATGCCGGACCTGTTTCTGGACTGAACCCGAGGCATGCGTTGTTCCGGGTTCAACGTCCACACAATAAAAGGGACAAATGGAAACACCATGAGCCAAGACAACGTATCCGCACTGGACATTGCCCGCAGCCTGCCCGGAATATTCCGGCGCTTGCCGGCCATAACCCGGGGGCTGTATTACTATGCCCTGAAAAACGAGAACCGTGAGCTTACGCTCGGCACTCTTATCGAAAGCAATGCCCGGAACCTGGGAAGCCGGCCCGCCATTCTGTTTGAAGACCGCTCGATCACATGGAGCGAATTGGATGGCTGGGCCAACCGCATTGCCCGCTACCTGCAGGACCAGGGGCTTGCCAAAGGGGATGCCATTGCGATCTTCCTTGAAAACCGCCCCGAATTGCTGGCCGTGGTAGCCGGCGCAGCCAAACTCGGCGTTGCCTGCGCCATGCTCAATACCTCCCAGAGAGGCAAGGTACTCGAACACAGCATCAACCTGATCGAGCCCAAAATGATGGTGGTTGGCGAGGAACTGGTCGAGGCGTTCGACGGCATAAGAACAGATCTCAAGACCGCCCATCCCCAGCCATTCCAGTTTCTGGCAGACACCAACACGCTGAACGCCTTTGGGGACGCACCAACCGGTTACGCCAACATGGCCGAGCAGGTCAGCACCTTCAACAGCGACGCCCCGGTTCTCAGCGATGCGCCGAAAATGGGCGATACCGCCATCTACCTGTTCACCTCCGGCACCACCGGCCTGCCCAAGGCCGCCCCGGGCTCACACCGCAAATTTATAATGGCCTACGGCGGGTTTGGCCTGATGTCTCTGGCCATGAAGCCGGAGGACGTTCTTTACTGCACGCTCCCCCTTTATCACGGCACCGCTCTGCTGGTCTGCTGGGGGTCCGTCCTGGCCGGCGGCTCCGCCATTGCCCTGCGCCGCAAGTTCTCCGCCAGCGCCTTCTGGGACGACGTTCGCTATTACCACGCCACCACCTTCGGCTACGTCGGCGAACTCTGCCGCTACCTGCTGAACCAGCCACCCAGCGAACAGGACCGCAACCACACCCTGACCAAGATGCTGGGTAACGGCCTGCGCCCGTCCATCTGGAAGGAATTCAAGGAGCGCTTCGGCATCGAAACCGTCACCGAGTTCTATGCCTCCAGTGAAGGCAATATCGGTTTCAGCAACTTCTTCAACATG
>MDTC01064916.1_pt1 | contig 12985 bp, 9 predicted proteins | sample 811181 | NCBI WGS metagenome assembly MDTC01 (sample SAMN05326644, study PRJNA326480) | marine metagenome | isolation source: seawater | place: Pacific Ocean: North | collected 2011 | reverse complement strand
CTCTGGTCATAAACCAACCTGCTGCGATCGTTACCGCGAACCCACCGGTCGGCAGCATCCAGTTCGAGACAAAGTGGTCAGCCATAGAGAACCAGCCAATTTTTCCTCCAAACAGTGTCTCCCCGATTGCACCTGGGACGACAAGATTGGACACACCCGAAACAGCGCCAAAAGATATGGCGGCGAGAATGGTGAATATGAAAACAGTACCACCACACATTAATGTTGCTTTTTGCCTAGCTAAGCCATGTTCGTCGATTACATAACTCGTGACGACCTCGAGCAGTGATATCGTCGATGTGAGAGCAGCAAGCGCAACAAGCACGTAGAAAAGCGGTCCCAGGAACCGTCCAAGAGGAACTTCGGTGAAGAACAACTCAGGGAGCGAGATGAAGAGCATACCCACCGTAGATCCACCAACCTGCTCTTCCATACCTGGGACACTGAATATTACCGAGAACATTATGACGGTTGCTATGAGCGCGATCAGTGTATCTAAGAGCACGATCGTTGCTGATGCCTTAACCACAGACTGAGTCTTTGAGATATAGGAACCGTATGTCACCATACATCCCATTCCTAATGAAAGCGTAAAGAAGGAATGCCCCAGAGCCTCGAGAATCGCGACTGGCTCGAGTTCGTTGAAGTTAGGCTGAAAAATGAAGACGAGGGCTTCACCCGAGCCGCTCATCCTGAGCGCAGAGAAGAGCAGCAAAACGAGAATAACGCCGAGGACGGGTAGAAAGGTCCTCGCAATCCTCTCAATACCTTTCTGGACCCCTAGGTACACAACTGACACAGTGGCAATACTGAAACCGAAGGACAGCCCGAGTTGAAGGGCGCCGTTGCTGGATTGTTCACCAAAGAGATCGCCCATCGCCATGCCACTCGGAAAGCCAGACACCATCCATCCGAATGATTTGCTGAAATAGAAGAGAGACCAACCTGCGATAACGGTGTAGTAACTGAGTAAAATGAAACCGCACAGTACCCCCCAGGCTCCGACGATCCCCCACATAGGACCCGCGGCATCCTTAAGCGCACCAACGGCACTTTTTTGCGTCTTTCGACCGATGAGCAACTCCGCCATCATGATTGGCAAGCCCACGGCAGCTATACATATCAGGTAGACTAGGACAAAGGCCCCACCACCGTTTTCCCAGGTAATAAAGGGAAATTTCCAGAGATTACCGAGGCCGATTGCGCTTCCTGTGGCCGCGAGGATGAGCCCCATATTCGAGCTCCAATTGCCACGTTGCCCGTCCATGGGCTCCACTCCCTTTTTTCTAGAACCATTCTATTCCGATAGTCGTGACCAAATCAGCGTCTGATTGTCTAACGGAATCCAGATCTCGGGCGCAAAACATACCGGGCACTTTGAACTCCCAACAGTCAAAGGTTTACACTAGGGCATCTCCACGCTCGCTCTTTTAGTGGGACATGCTTATGCACCGATTAATCCTAACTGCCTTACTCATAACAAATGCAGCTGTATCGGCTTGTACTGCTCCGGAGAACTCCGATAGGCGAGCGATGGGACTCGAGGAGGTTCCACTGCGTGCAGCGCTACTCACTGCAGGTCCGGTTAGCGATGCTGGTTGGTATGCTGGTGCTTATGAAGGATTACTCCTTCTTCGTGATTCTCTCGGGGCCGAGGTTAGCCACCAACAAACCCGGACTCCGGCGGAGTTTGATGAGGCATTCCTATCATATGCTTCATCAGGGTACGATTTAATTTTTGCACACGGGTTTGAGTACCAAGACGCTGCAATACGTGCAGGTCAGCAATTTCCCGGCACTACGTTCATTGTAAGTGGAGGAGGCAGGTACTCCGGAAACGTCATCCCACTGATCTTTGAGTTAGAGGAGGGCAGTTACCTTGCGGGCATGGCTGCCGCTCAGGTAAGTGAGTCTGGCATCTTAGGTATGGTCGGCGGCGTTGAGATTCCACCTGTCCAAGGAACCTTCAGAGCCTTCGTGGCCGGTGCCGAAAGTATTAATCCGGATATAAGAGTTCTTGAAGCTTTTATTGGCAATTGGGACGATGTGGCTGCTGCAAAAGAGGCCGCGATCGCTCAGCTACGTAATGGAGCTGATGTTATCATCCACAATGTCGATGCAGCCTCTTTTGGAGTTTTTCAAGCTGTCCGGGAGATGGTCGAATCAGGAGGGAGGGCATGGGCGCTTGGGATGAACCGTGACCAAAACCAGATTGCACCAGAAGTGATCTTGGGTAGCGCGGTTATCCGCATCCCACAGGCATTTCTGGAGATAGCACTTTCTTGGGAGTCCGGTGAACTAGGTGGCCGACCGATCTATGCTGGAGCTAACACTGAGGTTATCGATTTCGTCGTGAACCCAGCTATAGCCGATATCTTCCCAGCTGACTTCATTGCGACAATGCAAGAGGTACGAGAGCGTATTCGCAGCGGGACATTTGAAGTTCCGAAGATCTCATTCATAGAGGGTGAGATCGGCGAGTCATGACCGATGTTTTTGCGCACCTTAATGGCATCATCCGTCATTTTGGACAGGTGAAGGCACTCGACAGCGCAAATCTTGAAATTCATTCAGGTGAAATCCACGGGATCTTAGGGGAGAATGGTGCCGGCAAGACCACGCTCCTAAATATCTTGGGGGGTATCATCCATCCGGATGCTGGTTCCCTAGAAGTGGGCGGGTCCCAGGTCAGATTACAGAGTGCAAGGGCCGCTTGGAAAATGGGGATTGGCCTGGTGCACCAACACTTTACTTTGGTGCCAGGCCTTTCTGTGCTCGAGAATCTTGCACTCGGTCGGCGGCACAGGGGGCATAGGTGGAGATTACACCTGAAGGAGATACGTAAAGAAGCTAGTGAGCTCAGCAAACTTACAGGGCTTACCGTACCCTTCGAAGCCTCGATCGAGGAATTGGGAGTGGGGGATCGACAGCGGATTGAAATCCTGAAGGCTCTGCTACGTGACCCTCAATTGCTTGTACTTGATGAGCCGACTGCGGTGCTAGCGCCTGCGGAAATCGATCAGTTGTTCCAGCTTCTCCGCACTTTGGCTGAGGAGGGGCGTGCAGTTGTCCTCGTCGCGCACAAATTAGATGAAATATTGTCAATCGCGGATCGTGTCACAGTGCTAAGACGGGGACGCACGGTGATGACCGCTGTCGGGGCTGATATAGATACAGCAATCTTGGCCGATGCCATGGTTGGGTCCTCTAGCAGCGACGGAGATGTGCCTACGACCCCTGATGTTTTATCAGTGCTCGGTCAGGGCTCAGATCACTCGGCTCAAAATAGAGAACCGGGTAATCGTTCGGTAGCGGAATTGAAGGGTGTAGATGTGTACGGCCCGCAGGGAGGACTAGCTCTGCAGGATGTGGGACTAGAGGTAATGAGTGGCGAAGTGATTGGGGTGGCCGGTGTAGAGGGTAATGGGCAGCGTGAGTTAGCGCTTGTCTTGTCCGGCCGTCAGGAGGTGGCCTCAGGCAAATTACAGATTCCCGAGCGCGTTGGTTTTATCCCACAGGATCGTAACCGGGAGGGATTGGCAGCAGATTTTGATCTCACGGAAAATGTGGCTCTAGCATTGCACCGTGACCCAAGGTTTCGCTTGGGTCCTCTGCTTCGTTGGAGTCTAATCGAGTTACACGCCGCCGAGATCCGATCCCGATTCAAGGTAAGGTCCTCAGGTGGGCGAGCTCTTGCGCGTGAACTTTCTGGTGGAAACCAGCAAAGATTGGTGGTAGGTCGAGAGCTTTCCCGGCTGCCCGCACTCTTAATTGCAGAAAATCCCACCCGGGGACTGGATTTTACGGCGACAGCATTCGTCCGCGGGGAGCTGAAAAGATTGGCTCATGATACAGCTGCTGGTGTCGTGCTGATCTCGACGGACCTAGACGAAATACTGGAGGTAGCAGACCGCGTCTTCGTGATTCTGCGTGGCAAGCTGACTCCTGTACCGTCTGCTCATGATTCTCGGGAAGCTGTCGGTGCTATGATGTTGGGTAGCAGGCTCGAGGTTCACTGAAATGAGGCGCTTTGACCAGCTGGCTGTCGCCGGTTTGTCTTTGGTCGCTACCGGTATCATAGCCGCAGGATCTCTGTGGCTTGGAGGGTATGACCCCTTAGTCGCTGGTGCAGCGATGTTTCAGGGGTCTTTCGGTAGTGGAACAGCGATACTTTCGGTCACAATGGTCCGTGCAGTCCCATTGATAGTCACAGGCCTTGCGGTCGCATTGGCGTTTCGGGCTGGGGTATGGAATATCGGAGCGGAGGGTCAGCTCTATGCTGGCGCAATCGCGGCCGCCTGGGTGGGCCTAAGCTGGGGCAATGCGCCTGGGTGGTTTCTTGCCCCGGCCTCACTCGCTGCTGCCTTGCTCGCAGGGGCTGCATGGGCAGCTATACCCGCGTTCATGAAGGTAAGGTTAGGTATCGGAGAGGTGATTCCGACGATTCTAATGAACTTCGTGGGAATTTATCTGGCAGCGTTCGTGGTCCATGGTCCACTTCAAGAAAACCGTGGCGTCTTCCCTCAAACTGATCTGATCAGTGATGCTGCAAGGCTATCTATCCTGGTAGAAGGAACACGACTACATGCAGGTTTTCTGATTGCACTGCTTGTGGGTGTAGTACTTTGGGCTGGATTACACTGGACTCACTTTGGCTTCCAGGTACGTTCGGTTGGGACGTCTCTTGACGCGGCACGTGTATCAGGGATGATCAAAAGCAAGCGGGTTCTGCTGGTCGTTTTCCTTAGTTCTGGTGCGATTGCCGGCCTGGCCGGTGGTATTGAGATCACCGGCGTGACATTCGCGCTCTACGAAGGACTCTCACCTGGTTGGGGCTATACAGCGATTGCCGTGGCCCTATTGGCTGGGCTGCATCCTGGTTGGGTGGTTTTTACTGGCCTGCTTTTTGGAGGCCTGGAAGCAGGAGCTGGTGCGATGCAACGAGAAGCCGGTGTACCTGCAGCATGGGTGAGTGCAGTCGAGGCGCTTGTGATCCTGTTTGTTTTGGCCGGAGACCAAATCAGGAGGCGACTCGGTGCCTGAAGTGATCACCGTTGTTGCATTTCTTGAAGCATCAGTACGACTGGGTATTCCACTCGCACTAGCTGCGATGGGAGAGACGATTACCGAGCGTAGCGGGGTCATCAACATCGGCCTTGAGGGCTCACTGATCGCGGGTGCGCTCGGAGGTGCGCTTGGAGCTCTCACCATTGGTGGCGCTGGTGGGGGTATTTTGGTTGGTGCGCTCGGAGGCGCATTAGTAGCGATGATTTTTGCTGGGTTTACCGTTGGTCTAGGGACCGATCAGATCATCACCGGGACTGCTATAACTCTCGGCGGTCTAGGGTTTACGGGTGCGATATACCAGGCTCGCTTCGGCACCACAGGAACGGCACTAACCCTGCCTACCCTTCCTGCGGTTCCAATCCCATTGCTTTCGGACATTCCAATCATTGGGTCGGCCCTTTTCAATCAGGCACCAACTACGTACTTCGCTTACGTATTGGCACCAGTGCTCTGGTATTTCGTGTACCACACAGAGTGGGGCTTGGAATTACGAGCTGTCGGAGAGGAGCCGGATGCAGCCGCAGCCGCTGGCGTGCGGGTGAAGCAGAGTCGTTTCTGGGCAACGGTTTTTGGTGGTACACTTGCCGGTATAGCCGGCGCACACCTTGCTCTTGCACACGCTGGTACTTTTGCTGAGAACATGAGTGCTGGACGCGGGTTTATCGCGATTGCGGTGGTCGTGCTAGGTCGGTGGAATCCACTCCTTGTTCTTCTCGCCGCACTTTTCTTTGGGGCGGCATCAGCGCTTCAATTTCAAGCCCAAACACTCGGGCTAGCTATCCCTTATCAATTGTTCCTAGCATTTCCCTACCTCCTCACTTTATTAGCGTTAGCAGGTTGGGTAGGGAAGTCACGGGCTCCAGCATCTCTTGCTTTACCATGGCCAAAGGACAGTTAATGGGAATGACGCGGGTGAACTGTGCTGCGATCGGTACTGTTCTGGGTGTACGGGTATCGGCTGCAAGACTCCAGCATTTATCTTTACGAGTCTTTGGTCTCGATACCTGCGCCTTCCGATAGGAACCATGATGAGGCTATTCAGAGTGTGGCTTCAGCAGTTCACAGTGCTGAGTGTGTTGGGCTTCATTGCTATTCCATCGTGTGTTGATGCCCAGTCAATGAAAGGGACTGGGGTTGTGCCCACGGGTCTCTTACTACGTCAGATGGATGGAGTAAAGCGCGTCCTCATCATCGGTGCTCACCCAGATGATGAGGACACTAGTCTTCTCACTGCCCTTGCTCGAGGTTGGGGCGTTGAGACCGCTTATCTCGCACTGACGCGTGGTGACGGTGGCCAAAACCTGATTGGTCCTGAGCTCTGGGAAGGCCTGGGCGTCATCCGTACAGGTGAATTAGAGGCCGCACGCACTTTGGATGGTGGGCAGCAATTCTTCACGCGAGCGTTCGACTATGGATTCTCCAAGAGTGCTGACGAAGCATTGTCACTGTGGTCTCGTGAAGATCTCCTCGAAGATGTGACATGGGTTGTAAGAAAATTTCGGCCACATGTGATTGTGTCAGAATTCAGTGGTACACCACGTGACGGGCATGGCCAGCATCAGGCTGCTGGTATCATAGCGCGGGAGGTTTTTGAAGCTGCTGGAGATCGCAGCCGGTTCACGGAACAGTTTGCACACGGCGTTCAGCCCTGGAGGCCAGGAAAACTGTATGAGACATCTCGGAGACGTTTTTTCGGAGGCGAGAGAGACACTGCCGAAGATGTCACAGTCATCGATACCGGGAGCCATGATCCACTGCTAGGACGCTCTCTGTTCCAGCTTTCAATGGAGAGCCGAAGTCAGCATCGCTCACAGGACATGGGTGCACCCCAGCCCTTCGGCCCCCAGGACACGGGCTTAACTCTCGTCGACACTCACATTGCTGGGTTTAACGATGGGGTGTTTTCAGGCATCGATACCACTTTGGTAGGGATCGCAGCCCGACTCGATAGCGAGTCGAGTGCTCGGGTGCTCCCGCACCTTGAGGCTTATCGGGCATCGGTCGCGAGGGCCCGGGGCATTTTCGGTCTAAACCCCTCTGAAATCGTCCCAGATCTGGCAGAGGCGCTTCAACATCTGGTGGTAGCGGGAGAGGTGGCCGGTACGGGAGCCGACCAAGGGTTCATAATTGAACTCGGGAAGAAGAAAATCCTGGCGACACAAGCGTTGATGGCCGCGTCAGCTGTCACTTTCGACGTTAGAGTGGCGGATGATCTTCTTGTCCCGGGTCAGGCTGTCCAAGTCCAAGCGCACCTTTGGAATGGCGGTGATGTTCACCTAGCGAATCCAAGGGTAGACCTAGAGATCCCTGAAGCTTGGGAAGCTCGTGAGATGTCCGTTTCCGGGTTATCTGCAAATGGAGAGGTGATGGCGGGCACGCTTGCGACCTGGACCTTTGACTTGATAGTGCCAGATGGTTCCGATGTTTCACGGCTCTACTTCTTGAGGGAAGATCGCGATGGCGCCCGCTACCGATGGCCGGATGAGCCTGATCTCTGGGGAATGCCCCGGGATCCTGCACTGGTGCAGGGGAGGGTGGTGTTCTCGCAGACACTCCAAGGGGAATCTATGGGTGGTCGTGTCGAGACTGCTGTTCCCTGGCGCTATGTTGGCGTGGACCCGTCATTCGGTGAGTTCGAGAAGCCAGTACTGATAGTGCCAGGAGTTTCCGTGGCCGTCGTACCGGGTGGGATTGCATGGCCTCAGGGTCAGACACAATCCCAGGCTATTTCGGTCATCGTGCGCTCTCAGGAAGACGAAGGTGCCCAGGGTGAAGTGAGACTTGTCGCGCCTCCGGGGTGGATGGTAACACCAGCAGAGCACTCATTTGATTTGAGAGATTCAGGGGCAGAGCGGACACTGAACTTTACTGTGCAGCCTCAGGGTGAAATCTCGTTAGGTGACCATACCTTCCAGGCTATTGTGCACACCGATGACGATAACGCCTATACCGAAGGTTTCACGCTCATCGACTATGAACATGTCCCTCGGTCACCTCTGTATTCTGATGCCGAAGTAGTCATAACGGTCTTCCCTGTAGCCGTCACTCCAGGGTTAAGGGTTGGATATATTATGGGTTCAGGAGATGACGGTCCGGAAGCAATTCGTCAGCTCGGAGTTGAGGTTGATGTTCTGGATGAAAACACGGTTCGGAGTGGGTCTTTTAGTTCATTTGATGTTCTCGTGTTAGGGGTGCGGGCGTACGAAGTCCGCCCAGATCTTCGTGCTGCGAGTGCCCAAATCTTGGATTTTTCAAGAGCCGGTGGCACCGTATTAGTGCAGTACAACCGAGGGAGCTTGGGTTCCCTTGCGCCCCAAGCAATCCAAGTCGGCAGAGGATCTCCTCGCGTATCAGATGAAACTGCGGAAGTCACCCTATTGGCTCCCTTATCACCAGCTCTTACTACACCTAATCAAATCACTCAGTTCGACTTCGAAGGATGGGTTCAGGAGAGAGGTCTCTACTTCGCTGCTAGTTGGGATAATGCCTACGTACCGCTCTTGGAGATGAACGATCCGGGAGAAGAGGCAAGGCACGGCTCGCTGCTGGTGGCCACTGTCGGGGAGGGCCTCTTCATCTACACGGGACTCGCATTTTTTCGACAATGGGCAAGTAGGGTACCTGGTGCCTATCGGCTTTTCGCTAATCTCATCTCACTCGATCCAGCAAACTGGAGGGAATTCACTTCGAGGAACTAGCACTCATATGTAGGGGGCGATGCACCACTCAGCCGCGAGTGTTGACTCAGCTGTGATAACTAGGGTTGGCTAAGCGTTCCTTCGGTCTATGAGGCTCAATGGGACGCCCACAAGCAGAACCACGGCCGCACCGATGACGTTATGCCAGAGGTATCCGATCGTGGTGAAGTACTGGACGCAGCCAACCGTCACCATGCCAATTATGAGCCCGAGAAAAGCCCCTAGGCCCTTGGCTCTGGGGACCATCGCTAGAAGAAATACCCCGAGTATCGAACCGTAAAATAACGAACCGAAGAGGTTTACTACTTCGATTAGCGATCCAAGTGTAGCAGCGTAGGTTGCTACGATGCAGGCGAAGAAGCCCCAGAAAACGGTAGCTCCCTTCGATACGGTCAGGTAATGGGCATCATCAGCATGTGGTTTGATCCAACGCCTATAGAAATCGATCACGCTGGTGGTCGAAAGGGCGTTGAGTTCGGCGGCGATGCTAGACATAGCGGCAGCAAAGACCCCTGCTATGAAGAGTCCAGCCAGCCCGATCGGAAGCTCGGAAAGTACAAAGCGCGGGATAATGTAGTTCACGTCGGTTGATGATTCGTCCGTCTCTTCCACCACCATCGCGAGGGCTTCGCCCCGGATCGCTTGAATTTCCTGCTCGCGAGCAAGAAAAAGTTCCATCGGTTGTTGGCTGCCATCGGACGCGTCGGCGACAGCGAAGGCTGCTTCTTCTCTCAGCGTAAATACCTCAGCGTATCTTTTCTGGAGGTCGTCGTACTCGGCCCCCCTCGCCGCAACCACTGCTGCCTCGTGCGCAGGGTTATAGAGCAGTGGAGGGCGCACGAATTGGTAGTACATGAAGACTCCGACGCCGACTAAGAGCACGAGAGCTTGAAGGGGAATTTTCCAGTAAGCACTCATGAGCAGCGAGCTTTTTGCCTCGTGAACTGATCTGGCAGCGAGGTAACGCTGGACCTGGCTTTGATCAGTGCCGAAATACGAAAGCATGAGAAATGTTCCCCCGATCACCCCGGACCAGAACGTGTAGCGCTCACTCATATCGAAAGAGAAGTCGAATACTTGCAGTCGGCCTGTAGCTCCAGCAATTGTGAGGGCTTCTCCTGGGCTGATTGGCATCTGGATGACCAGGACAAACATGATTGCGACCAATGCGATGACGATCAGAACCATTTGCTTTACATCAGCCCAGGCGACCGCCTGGACTCCTCCAACCATGGTATAGATCACAGTTGGAACACCGATCATAGCCACAGCCCACACCAGGGGAATTCCGAAGATGGCACTAAAGACCACACCTGGTGCTGCCATGATGGTTCCGACCGAGAGCCCCCTGCATATCAGGAAAAGAAATGCCGTCAGAGCGCGCGTCTTAGCGTCAAAGCGGCGTTCTAGATACTCGTAGGCAGTGTAGACCCCAGAGCCATGAAGGAGGGGGACGATGGTCACGCCAAGAATCACCATCGCTAGAGGTAGTCCGAGATATAGTTGTATGAAACGGAGTCCATCTGTTGCGCCCTGACCCGGTGTACCGATCATGGTCACAGCAGAAAGCTGCGTTGCCATCACCGACAGGCCAACGACCCACCAAGACAAGCTTTTATTGGCGATGAAATAGCCGGAGACTGTATCGGTGTTCTTGGATTTTTTGATGCCATCCACGACTACCCAAAACAGGTAGACGATGACAATTAACCAATTAACCCAGTGCATTACGTCAGTTCTCTGTTCCGCTGGTAATACTGCTGGCTATCATCTTCCAAATCGCATTTGGAGCCACAAGAGCAGGCCTAGTGCTATAACCTGAACAATGATCACGCGGATAAGTGTGATTCGGAATCTGCTATTACCCGAGGATGTTTCTGGGGTATCATCAACCATAGCACACTGGGTTCTGGAACTTGGTAAAGCCAAGCTCGAAGAGCGTAAGGGCCGGGGCAAGCATCTCGGATGACAAAGCTGGATAGCCGAAGAAGACAAGACCTGACTCCAAGAACCTAACGCTTGTTTGTTTTATTGGAGTGACCTCTAGTACGACGTTGTTTTCTTAATCCCCCATGCACGTACCGAGTGCTCGAGTAGCCTTCAGTATATCGCTATCTATAGGAACATTTTTCGTTTCAGCAATCGCTTCTACTAAAGGAACTGCGAGCACATCGGGAGGGTCGAGCGCAACCATGCACCCGAATTGGCCTGCCGCGACGAGGTCAACTGCGGCTGCTCCAAAGCGAAGTGCCAACAAACGGTCCTGGGCATTTGGTCCGCCACCTCTCTGAAGATGGCCGAGGACCAGGTGGCGAGTCTCTTGCCCTGTGTGTTCGGTGATTTCTTCTGCGATTAAGGCACCGATACCGCCGAGGTGTTGCTTCCCACCACCCTGCCGCTGGAAAAGTGGTTCCCCTCCAACTGGAAAGGCACCTTCAGCCACTACGACGATTGCGAAATTACGGCCTTCTGCATAACGCTCCTGGATCTTGTCGCATACCCGTTCCATCTCGTATGGGATCTCCGGTATCAAAATGACGTCGGCGGTCGCTGCAACTCCAGCAGAGAGCGCGATCCAGCCGGCGTTCCGGCCCATCAATTCCACCACCATCACTCGTTCGTGTGCCTCAGCAGTTGAGTGGAGCTTATCTATCGCATCTGTTGCGGTTTCAACGGCAGTCAGGAACCCGAACGTTAGATTCGTTGCAGCCAGATCATTATCGATGGTTTTCGGTACTCCAATAACGTTGAGTCCTTTTTCAAAAAGGGCTTGTGCAATCGAGAGTGAGCCATCGCCTCCGACGGCGATCAGGGCGTCGATTTCATGCGCGGCTAGGACATCGATCACCTCTTGGCTCCTGTCTATCAGTATTGTGGAGCCCTGTTCGTCTAAGACCTTCCAGTTAAGAGGGTCTCCTCTATTCGTTGTCCCGATGATCGTACCACCCCAATGAGTAATGCCTCGCACGGCTGACCTATCGAGCCGGATGATGCCATTTTCCTCGAACAGTCCGTCATATCCGTCCTTGATACCAAAGACTTCCCAACCGCGTTGCTCGGAGGACCTAACCACCGCTCGAATCACTGCATTGAGTCCGGGCGCATCTCCGCCACCGGTATTGATTGCAATCCGGCGGATGTTGGGTGTCATTTCAGGTCCTGGTGAGATACCGTGGTCTATAGCGACACACGAAGTCCTTTCGCGGGCGCTGTAGCGTCTAAGATAGCTCCTGTACTAGAAGAACCGCGACCCGGCTTGTCCTCATTTGCTAGGACATCTCTCGAAAAACCACTATCCTCGATTCAAACGGATGATATGGAGGAAGTGTGAGAGTTCTAATGCTCTTGGTCGTTTCCCTAGGAGCCTGTGTGTCAGAACAAGTACCACAGGACAGTGCGCAGTCTTCATCGACCGGGTCATCCTTGGGAGATGATGACTGGATAGCGCTCTTCAATGGACGTGACTTGACCGGTTGGGTGCCGAAGATTCGTGGAAATGAACCCGGAGAGGATCCAGGCGGAACATTCCGTATCGAGGATGGACTCCTTACAGTCGGATACGAAAGTTATCAGACTTTCGATGAACGATTTGGACATCTTTTTTATGTGGATTCTTTCTCTGATTACCAACTGCTAATCGAGTACCGTTTTATTGGAGCACAACTCATAGGCGGTCCAGATTGGGCTTTCAAGAACAGCGGGGTGATGTTTCACGCTCAGAATCCTAATTCGATGCTACGTGATCAGGATTTTCCGATTTCCCTCGAACTACAGTTACTCGGCGGTAACGGTACCGATGCGCGCCCAACCGCCAATCTCTGCACTCCCGGAACAGAGGTCGAGATGGATGGGATGAAAGTCCAATCACACTGCACAAACTCTACTTCTGAAACATTTCATGGTGATGAATGGGTGACTGTAGAACTCACGGTTCATGCGGACACCGTTGTCTCACATATAGTGAATGGCCAGAAGGTCCTGGAATATGAGCGTCTAACTGTTGGCGGGGGCTCGGTAGACGGCTTTGATGATGCCATGAAACTTGATGGCCAACCGCTTACTCATGGGTATATCGCATTGCAGAGCGAGAGCCACCCGATCCAGTTCCGCCGCGTTCTGATTAGGCGGTTAAATGGAACCTGAGCGAGTGAGCGCGAACGGTCAGCTTCGGTGGATTCATAGGGGCGATCACGGCACGTATTAGAGCTATTTCAGTTGTT
>MDTC01200557.1_pt1 | contig 12987 bp, 10 predicted proteins | sample 811181 | NCBI WGS metagenome assembly MDTC01 (sample SAMN05326644, study PRJNA326480) | marine metagenome | isolation source: seawater | place: Pacific Ocean: North | collected 2011 | reverse complement strand
TTTTAATTATATCAACCTCACAATTTGGACTACAGGAATGATTAATATATCTAGCTTTATTATATAATGGAGAGCCATCAATATCATATTTTTTATTTAACTCAAAAATATATACTGAACCTTCATTTTTTTTATTCAAAAATTTTTTAATTCTTTCTTCTGATCTTCGATCACCTTCGGACTTAGATACTTTATCTCCAATATATTGAATAATTTTTTTATTTTTTGGTATATTAGAAGAAGCAAACACTCCCGTTCCATGAACTTTAGATTTCTTTACTTTCCATATATTCATATTAATTACCTAAATGTTAAAATCTTATGTAGAATATTAAAAATGACGACATAAATATTCACTACTTTAATAAATTCTTAATTATTAATTCAAGAGTTTCAATTTAAATTTCTTATTTTATTTTTTTATAATATTATCAACTTTGTCTTTTTTTAATAAAGAGTTTTGTTGATTGTTATTATTAGATAATTGCTTCACATAAATTTGATCAACGATATCTACATTAGATTTGTATGAATTTGATAATTTAACTAACATACTTTTTACCTCTTTTACTTTATTATTATTCAATAAACCATTTAGAATTTTTAAATCTACTTCTAATTTATCAAATGGAATATATGTGTCACTAGCTTTTTTAATTTTTGAATGATTTGTTGGTTGAGGATTAACTCCAATTAATAATTCCTCATATAATTTTTCACCTGGTTTAAGGCCAGTAACTTTAATTTCAATATCTCCATCTATATTTTTGTCATCTTTAACAGTAAGGCCAGATAACTTAATTAATTTATTAGCTAAATCATTTATTTTTATACTCTCACCCATATCAAGTACAAATACTTCAGCGGATTTTCCCATAGCGCCTGCCTGAATAACTAATTGAGCTGCCTCGGTAACAGTCATAAAATATCGTGTCACATTTTTATGTGTTAACGTAATAGCACTTCCTTCTTTAATCTGTTTTTTAAATTTTGGAATAACAGAACCAGATGATTCTAATACATTGCCAAAGCGTACAATTGCAAAATTAGTGTTACTATTAGCTTGGTTATAAATTCCCTGTATACAAAGTTCAGAAAGTCTCTTGGAGGCTCCCATAACATTTGTTGGTCTTACTGCTTTATCACTTGATATAAAAACAAGGTTTGAAACTTTTGTTTTTATCACTGCTTTTGCTACAGCCAAGGTACCAAAAACATTGTTCTTTACTCCTTCACAAACATTTTCTTCAACTAAAGATACATGCTTATAAGCTGCAGCATGGTAAACAGTATCCACATTAAAAGTTTCAAAAATTTTCTCTAATTTTGATTGATCTTGTACATTGGCAAGTAATGAAATAATTTTTAAATTTTTATTGGTACCTATTAATTCTTCGTAAATTTTATAAAGAGCATATTCACTTATCTCTAATATAATTAACTTATTTGGCTTCAATCTTATAATTTGTCGACATAATTCAGAACCAATAGATCCACCTGCACCAGTAACTAGTACTGTTTTTAAATGTATGTTTTTATTTAGTAACTTCATATCTGGTTTAACTTCGTCTCGGTTCAATAAGTCATAAACATTTAAATCTTTAATATCAGATATGGTTATTCTACCACCTACAATCTCAGCTATACTTGGAAGAGTTTTAACAATTAATTTGTGTTGACTTAAATTTTCAATTATTTGATTTCTTTTAATTCTATTAATTCTTGGAAGTGCAAGAAAAACAAATCGAATATTTTTAGATTGAACTAAGTTTTGTAATCTAGATGGAGCATAAATATTTAGGCCCAATATTGTTTTTTTATGTTTATGAACATTATCATCCAACATACCAATTACCTTAAATTCATGACTATTTTCTAAAGCAAAAACTAACTGTCTTCCAGCACTTCCAGCACCATAGATAAGTATATTTTGCTTATTAGGTTTATCTGTAAAATAAAAATTACTTGTTAATATATATCCTGCTGTCAATCTTGAATATGTTATAAAAAAAAACATTAACATTGGCTGTAAAATACCAATAGATCTAGGAACTTCTTGAATAGTGTAAACTCCAATTAATGAAAAATATAAAAATCCATAAATAAATGTAGAAATTAAAACTGTAAAAATAATTGGTAATCCAAAATAACGAAAAATGGTCCGGTATAAACCAAATAGCCAAAATATTGGTATAGCAAAAATTATAGATAGGAATGCTGGGTAAAAGTTAAATTCATTAAATAAAATAAATTCTTCTAATATTAACGAAAAAGCAAGCCATGTACATAAAATGCATATAACTATATCATTAATAATAACAATGGCTTGTTTAAAGTAACGAGGGATAGATAAAAGATTTTTTGATAGATTATTCATATAACTATTTGTAAAAAATGTATCACTAATTAATACTTTTTTATATCTATCATTTTAAAAATTTTATATCACTTAAATTGGATATAAGAATTATCAGAGGGCCTTAACAACCCTACCTTAGCCAAGATCTAGTATTTTTTTTATTACTATTAAATATTACTAATTAAATTAAATTTTATTGCTATCAATATTTATTAAAATGAAACTTACTGGTAGATATATCATTATTGAATTCCAATTATTGAAAAAACTTAATGTTGGAATAAATGGGAACAAATTAATAAAAAATAAGGCGTACAAACACACTTCATAATCTTGTAAAACTCTATTTTTTCTTCTTAAGATACTTATCATATGACTGATAATTTTCATAGATACAAAGCCGAAAGCTATTATTACGGGAATTGCTCCAAATATTCCAACTTCTGCCAATAATTGTAGGTAAGTATTGTGTGGATGAGTACTACAACCATTACCTACTAGGTACCTAGAGTCATGACATTTTACTCTAAACACTTTTAAACCGTGACCAAAAAAAGGTCTATCTTTGAACTGGTTTATCGCCGTGAGAGCCATCCCTTCATGAGCCGGTGAGAAGTAATTAATTTTTTCACTTGATTCAAGTAATCCAATTTGTTCAGCAGTTTTGTAAAAAATTCTTTTTTCAATATTTTGATCAAAACTACTAAGAGAAAATATTAAAACTAATGCAATAATAAAACTTGATAGTCTTAAATATCTTAATTTCTCAACTAAACATATAATCATTACAGTACTTAATGTTAACAAAAATAATGCTGACCTATCTCCACTTAAGAAAACAATAAGTTCAGCTAATATTAAAAATATTAATGCATAAATCAATTTTTTTTTGTTTATGGAGCCGATCATATAAAAGAGTGCAAATAAAAGCGTTATCATTTTGGTTAAATAAAATCCAAGAACATATTTGTCACCAAATAGACTTGTTAGTCTACTACTAGACCTCTTCCACTGTAAGATATTATAATCTGTTATGTACTGAATATAACTATCAACTAAAAGTATAGAAATTGTAATAAAAAGTGAATAAGCAAAATACTTTATAATAATCTTATTATTTTGAAGCAAAAAAGCTATACATAACGTAAATAGAATAAATCTAAAATAAAAAAAACTATATTTTAAAGAGTAAAAAATATTGTCTGACAAAAGCGAGCTTAAAATCATTGCTATATATAGAAATATAGCTAAATAAAAAAAATTTTTTTTATAATAATAGTAAAGATTATATTTAAAAGTTAAAAAAAGAAATATTAATGCGATCGTTGAAATAAATAAATCACTAAAAAAAGGTCCTGATATTAGAGCTAGAGGCAAGAGGCAAAAAAGTATTGCAACAAAATTTAATAAAAATTCCTTAGGTGATTTATTTAAAAATGAGTCCATTCTTCACAATTATCTAAATTATTTTTTTAACAGCTGCTACCACGTCATCAATTGAAGTATAGTAATCTTTCTCAAGAACTCTTGAAGTTGGTGCAGGTGCGTTAGGTAAGGCAACTCTCATAGGTGGGTTGTTTAAGAGGTTTGTGGGCAATCGTTCAACTACCCTGGCTATAATCTCAGCAGAAAAGCCTCCCGTAGTCCAACCAGAATCAACAACTAAGAAGTTCTTTGTCTTTTTAACTGATTCTATGATTTCTTCAGTTTGCAGTGGATTAAGAACTCTCAAATCAATTACTTCCACAGAAATATTTTGACTCTTAAGCTCCTGAGCAGCTTGCCTAGCAAGTAATGACGCATGACCAGACGCAGCGATGGTTATATCACTACCTTTCAAATTGATAATAGGTTTTTGGGAAATTAAATCAATCTCGACCACTGGAGGTAGTTCATCTTCTTGCTCATACAACCAACGATCATCGATATATATAACTGGATCATCACATAGTACAGATGAAATTAATAAATCCCTGGCATCTGCAACTGTTGAAGGCATAACAACACGTAATCCAGGTACGTGTGCAAACCATGCATGAAGTGCCTGTGAATGCTGAGCTCCCTGCTCTCCACCACGGTTTATAATGCTTCGAATTGTTAAACATGGATGAGATTGACCACCTAACATATGAGACCATTTAGCTGCTTGATTAACAATTGGGTCCATTGCATATATCATAAAATCCATACGAGGATGTACAACAATAGGCCTCATTCCAGCTAATGAAGCACCTACTGCTGCACCAGTACAAGCTGACTCAGATACAGGAGTATCAATAATACGTTCAATACCAAATTTTTTATCTAAGCCTGTCATTGTATTACCAACATACCAGGGACTCCATAATCCTTGACCTATAACAAAAACCTCTGGGTAGTTCTCAAGTAAATATTCAAATGCTGCTAATATTGCAGTGCCATAATTATATTTTTGAGTTTTCATTTATTTTGCTAATGAGTATACATGTTTAAAAGTTGCATCATGAGAAGGATAAGGGTCATTCATTGCTTTCTCCCAGGCAACTTCGATTTCTCTATCTAATTTATTAATTAATTCTTCTTCTTGTTCCTCTGACCAGATATTGGCATGTATCATTGATTTAGATAAACGTGAAATAGGATCCCTCGCTTTCCAATTCTCAATTTCATTCATTGAACGCTTAACTCCTACATCAACATCATCTCTCCAATCTACGTGACCGTACCATCGATAAGTTACTAATTCTATTAATGCAGGTCCGCCTCCACAACGAATGTCATGGATGAGATCTTTTGATACTCTTGCTAAATCAACTACATTATTACCATCTAGCAACCTATAAGGAATACAGTTAGCCTCAGCAAATCTTGAAATAGATTCATTGGGTTGGCGAAGTGATATATGCATATGACTTGCAAATAAATTATTTTCAATTACAAACAAAATAGGTATTTTATAAATTTTTGCTAAGTTAAAGCATTCATGGACAACTCCTTCTTCTACAGCTCCATCTCCAAGATAAGAGACACCAATATCGTCTAAGTTTTGCATTTTTGATGCCATAGCTGCGCCAACTGCTAGTGAAACAGTTCCAGCTACTATAGGCGTTGACCCATAAAAACCATGAGACTGATCAAATAGATGCATAGATCCTCCCATACCTTTAGAAAATCCAGTTTCTTTACCAAGTACTTCTGCAAATAACATATAAAAATTTGGATTTAGAGCAAGTAAATGAGAGTGAGAGCGGTGATTACCAAACACTCTATCTGTTTTTTTTAAATTTTGTGAGACTCCCACTGCAATTGCCTCTTGCCCAACTCCAAGATGTACAGGACCACCTATCGCCCCATTCTTCTTTTCTAAAGCTAATTTTTGCTCAGTTTTTCTTATTAAAATCATTCTACTTATCATGCTTCTTAAAATATCAGTCTCTTGATTATTAATTGATATCAATTGGTTGTATCTTTTTGAATTAAATAAGTCTTTTGTATAATGTTTCATATTGGTTTTAAAATTTTAACTAAATGCAAATCAATTTGTAATTCTATGCCAGTTTTCCATTATTTGCTCAGAATTTTTTATTCCAATTACGACTGAGGATATATTTTCTTGCATTAAAGCCCAGTTAATTGCATAACTAACTAAGCTACTATTACTATCAGATGCTATTAATTTTAATTGATCAACCCTTTCTAATACATTCGTAAAATTTGAACCCTTAAAAATCGGCAATCTGGAACGCCTATCATTTTCTGGGAAAATTGAGCTTCTATTAAATTTTCCAGTAAGTAAACCATTTAATAAAACGTTATATGCAATTACTTTTATTTTATTTTCAGTACAAATTTTTGAAATACTTTCATCAAACATTCCATCAATTATATTAAGAGGCAGCTGAATATAATCAATTTGAGAAACATTACATGCTCTTTTCAGTTGATCTGAAGAAAAATTAGAGCAACCAATTGACACTATTTTTCCTTCATTTTTAAGTTTCAATAATTCAATAAATGTATCTTCAATTGAAGTATTTATATCAGGCCAATGCACATAAAATATTGGCAAGGTCTCAAGCTTAAGTCGCTGCAAACTACTTTCTACATCCTTTCTAATTGCAGATGGTGAGCTATCTTTGACTATATTGCTTCTACCTGATTTAGGTTGATTCCATGAAAGACCCCCTTTAGTGGCAATAGCTAAATCAAATCGACGATTACCTAATATTTTGGATAATCTTCTTTCAGATAAACCTAATCCGTATACGCCAGCTGTATCAAAAAAATTAATTCCAAGATCAAGAGCTGTATGAATAGCTTTATCAATTGCAGCTACATCTATATAACCCCAGTCAGTACCACCTAATGGTTCACAGCCAAAACATATCGGAGATATATTTTTCATGGTTTGATATTCAAACTTGTTATATTTTTTATACCAATTATACCAAACGCTGTTTCAATTAAAACTCTAAAGTCTAGTAAAAAATTTTTTTCCTTAACATATCTTAGGCGTAATATATTTTTAATTGGCTCTATTTCATTTGCATACTTTTCATCAACATCTTTATCTCCCAAGACTTCATCCATATCAAAAAAATATAGTGTAGCTAAGTCTGTTAGTCCAGGCTTCACGGATAATATCAAGTTAAGTTCACCTAAATATTGATTTGTATAATATTTTACTTGTGGACGCGGACCAACTAAAGACATGTCACCTTTAACTACATTAATAAATTGAGGTAATTCATCTAATTTATATTTCCTCAAAAAACGGCCTATTTTAGTTAATCTATAATCATTCAAAGCAGTAGAGTAGCCACCTATATTTTCTGCATCCTGAACCATAGTCCTAAATTTATAAATCCTAAAATCAATATTATTTTTTCCTGTCCTTGTACCTTTATAGAATATATCACCAGTAGAAGTTATTTTGATAATAATGAAAATAAGTATAAATATTGGTGATATGATGATTAAAACCAAAAGAGCAACGACAGTGTCAAATATTGTTTTCAATTATAAAAATCTTTTTTTTAAAGTTTTGATAAATTGCTGGTTAGTCTACATGATTTATAATACATTAACTACTTGGTTTATTTTTAAGGCTTTACAAACCAAGCACCTCCACGGCCATCAGGACGTAGAGTTGTATTAATTGAATTTTGTTCAATAAACTCATCAGTTGCTTTTCTAGAGCCAAAACATGTGGCGTAGTCGTCTATAATTACGCAACCTCCTGGAGAAATATGAGAGTAAAAGTTTTCTAAGGGAATTTTTGTTGACTCATACCAATCACCGTCTAATCGAAGTATTGAAATTGTTTTAATCTTATTTTTATTGACCGCAATTGTATCCTGAAACCATCCTTGAACTAGTTTTATCTTATCTTTTGGAAGATTAAGCTTGTCAAATAGAAGTTCACTTACTTGTTCAATGGAACCTAGACAGGATCCTTTAGTCAAAGGTTGAACAAAATTACCTGCTTTAGTCCCTTTATAATCTTCAGCAGTAGGCTCTGGCAAACCCTCATATGAATCAAAAAACCAAAAATGCCGGCTTTTATTTCCTAATGCTCTACTTGAAAGCGCCATCATAGCTGCTGTTCCACCCTGAGCTACTCCACATTCTATTATCACTCCAGGAATTTTATTTTTCTCTATAAGCCGAACAACATCGAAAGCATTTTCAAGCGCTTTCCAGCCTCCCATTGTATAAGGCAGTAAAAATCTAGTAAGCTCTTGTTTAGTTTTTAATTCTTTATTTCCAAATATACCATAAATTTTTGTTGTAACTGAATACGTAATCCAAATTCTACGTTTATTTAACCAATATAAATTATCATATACTAACTTAAACGTACTTACTGGCAAAATAGTCTGCAGTGCTGGCATGATTACTCTAGCGACTTTTCCTACAAGACTTGGTTTATAATCGATTTCTTGATTTTGTATATTCATTTTTTCCTCCAGGATTCTTAAACCATACACTAATAAATATTAATAAAACTATTCAAGTCTTAAGCAAAGACTTGTTATCATTTTAAACAATAGTTAGATAGATAAATAATTTATTTATCTAATACAACAAATCTTAAGATAAAAAACATTAGTATTTTTTATCAACTTTATAAATTAAGTTTTTTTGGCAATTTCTTCTAAAAAATTAGCCATAGAAACATAAACTTTTTTACCATCGAATTGACTAACAAATGTTTTTCTAGCATTCTTTTTAAATTGCTTCAAATATTTAGCATTTTTAGCTAAATTTTTCAAAAGAGATGCAAGTTTAATTGGGTCACTTCCATAAGACAAGCCGCATTCTTTTGACCTTAGAAGATCAAAGAGTTTTCCATACTTTAGGCTTGTTACAACTAATAAATCCTCAGATAAATATTCAGCTGGTTTGTTTGGAATGTTCTCTGTAAAATTTTTTGTATGTATATAAGGAGCAAGACCTACATCAGATAACTCTAAAATAGTTTTTATTTGTGATGCATTAATCCAACCAGTAAAAATACAATTATTTAAATCATCACATGCCTTTTTAATTTCTGGCTCCTTTTTGCCTATTCCACATATAACAAAACGAACAGGGGCATCTTGCAATTGTAAAATTTTTGCTGCTAAGAAAATAGGTTCAAATTCAAAACTATTGGTAAATGTACCTAAAAATAATACATTTAAAATCTTATCATTCTTTTTAATGCCAAATTTTTCCCAGAAAGAAATAGCTCTGACTTTTTTTTCATTACTAAATTCACTTTTTATATATGCCATGGGAAAGTAAACATCTTTACTATTACGATCTCTACCAGAATGTTTGAGTCCCCAATTTACAAAATCCTCTGTGATACCAGAAATAGCAGTTGCTTTGTGGCAAATATCAATCAATTTATAGCGCATTGGTCTAGTTAAAATACAAATAAGTTGGCGAAACGGCCAAGGAAATAATTCTGATAACACATCAGGATATAAATCACGAATATCAAGAACTACAGGAATTTTATTTTCATTTGCGTAATGAGTTACTATTTGAGCAAGCTCAACTGATGGAACAGAGGTTAGAATTATATCTGGTTTCTCTTTTTCTAATCTTGCGTCTTTTTTAAACTGATGAGTAATTATCTTATTGTCAATATAGCGAGATAATGAAATATTTTTTTTATAACCAAAAGATTTTAAATAATGAATAAAATAATTTTCCTTAACTATTACTCTTTTTGAATGATGGTATCTTTTTGTTTTTCCGATATGATCAAAAGCTGATGTCCACCAAATCACTTCATGGCCTTTAGATTGCAAAATATCTGCTAGAATACCAATCCGCATAAGTCGGCGGTCTCCATAATCATCGTGAGGGGTAGGCTCAGCCCTTTGCACTAACCAAACTCTCATTTAATTTGTTTATAGGTTGAATTATTATTTAGAAGAAAATTCATTTTTCCAACTTTTCTCTTCTTAATGACAACAAAACTATTAATGCTAATAGGATTGTAACAGGTCCTGGAATAAATAAATCTAGAGGAGAGTCTGTAAAGTTCCTAAGCGGTACATAAGCAAAAATAAATGCTCCAGTCCAAGAAAAAAGTGGTTGTCTACACATAACAAAGTCAATGAATTTAACCATAAAAAATATTATCAAGAAAATGCCGATAATGGCAAATGGTAATGGCAATACCATGGTTAGTGAAGCAAGCAAGCCTGGAGAGCTACCGCCTTTTGGATTAATGTTTTCGAAATCAGCAAACTGCAGAAGAGCAAGTCTTGCAAAGGAACTAATTTCTGGTTTCTCAGCTTGAGGGTCAAGTCCTGATATTCTTTTTAGTCTATAAGCAGCAGTCTCAAAGGGTATTTTCATATTTGATATATCTGATCCATCCTCTATTGATGCTGCAAGTGAAGACAAATGAACAGAGTGACGATTTACAAGATAATTAAACTCAGTATGGACTGATAATATTTCAGTAATATTTGTTCGATTACCTGTTTTTGCAAATGAGCCTAACTCAATAATAGGCGCCGCAAAAAATAATGCTAGAATTGGTAAAGAAATATATTTGAATAAATTTTTATTTTTTTTGATGGGTTCATTAAATAAAAAACCTAATGCACTTTTCGATGCAATAAAAACAAGCAAGAATAGCAAAGTAACAACCATACTTCCAAATCCATTTATTGAGAAGATTAGCCCTATTAACATTAAGAACTTTACAAAAAAATCATTCTTGGAACGTGATAGAATAAGCTGATGGTCTGTTATTAACACCCAAAAGATTAGAGATGGCATCAAAATTTGCGCAACTGATGCGTAAAAAACAAGATTATTATTTGATATAGATGTTGTATAACGCCATTGAGTTAAGCCAGAAATGAAAATATAACCTCCAACTAGGATTGTAAATAATGAAAATAATATAAGCATCCACTTTGGAATTGGCTTTATCGGACCGTCGTTTCTGGGTATTATTGAGGGTGTAAGTGAACCAAATAATAATCCAAGAATAGAGACTAAAATTAATATAAGTATTGTGAACAAGATAGCTGGCGATTGCAAAGGAAGTCTAAATATTGGTTGTGTATCAATAATTAGATTTATAAAAAGAGGAAATACATATTCTAGTAAAAGGAAAGCAAAAAAAATTTTTCCACCTCTTGATAATCTTGCCTTACTGAAAATAACTTCTCTAGCATTAGATGAACTATAACTTTTTAGATACATATATTCTTATTTAATATCATTATAACAGATATTTAGCTTTTATGTATCCTGTATTTGCTTAACATATACATAATTATTATTACTCTAATACACATTAAACAAAATAATAAACCTAAGCTTAAAACTATTAAATTGGATGCAATCCAAAATATTTCCAGAAGCACAACTGACAATATAAATAGTGCAACAATTGAAGTATCTAATGCTAACCTAGAAATATCTGTAGCTGCCCAATACAGGCGTTCCGTATATGCAACCGTAAACGTTACAATCCCTGCAAAGAAAAAAGCAAAATATGTAATATTTTCATATTCTTCTGAAATATTATTATAATGATATAAAGCAATACCTACTAATAATGAAATTAAGGAAATTATTGGAGAGCCGATCTTAACAGATCTTATTTCTCCAGGATTCTCAGTCACAAGTCTTGCTCTCACAGGGGCGATTAAGAGAATAGTTTGAGTAACAATAAATATTGAAGCAATTTGAGTATAAAACATATAAATCGGTAGATCGGTTATGGAAAAATATTGAAGAAGCCATTTATCAAAACTAAGCAGGCTAATGCCCATGAAGATACAACAGATTTGGAGAATGTCTTGTTTAATATAATTTAAAGATTTTTTAATCATCAGAAAGATAGATTTCTGAGCTATTTTTATTAAATAGGATATTGCAAAAATAATTGTTCGTAAATTTACAATTATTGAACCGGCTAATAATAGAATAGGAAAGGCAAATTGAATATCAATCAGCCTCCAATAAGACAATATTGCTGCCACTAAAACAGGAATTAACTTACTTAAAGCCAGATAAAATAAACGCTTAGAATTATTACTAAACTGTGCATAGCGTTGGTATTCATCATTTATTTTTTCAGCTATGCCATATAATATTCCCATCATGACAACATCTAGTGTGTCCCAAAAAATGACACTAGCAATAAATAATGATATAATTATTATAAAAATTAATTGTAAAGTTATTTTTTGAATATAATTAACATATAACCTAGCAACACTTTTGCTAGCAAAATATTTTTTATCGCTAAAGTGTATCTGGTAAAATAATCTGTGAGCATTAGTTCCAGATAAAGACATAAAAATTAACCCTATGAGATAAATTTGTGCAACAGCTAAGCCTAAATCAGTATCGAATTGTATACTTAACCACAATGCAAGTGGCTTCACTGTAATCAAGAGTATTCGTGAAAAGACCCCTAAGTTAAAAAACTTTTTATAAACATAATCTAATTTAGTCATGTAGCACTAATTAAACTGTCTGTTTGCAAATCCAATTATTTTACGTCGTAGTCATGATAACCTGGTCTTGTTCGATAGTAAGCTGTTAGGGCATATCGCTGACCTTTTATACATGGTTTTGCCCTGTGAATTAGTTTTGCGGTATCAATAAGTAGCACCGTACCAGCTTTTACTAAAACTGTTTTTATTTTATATCCTTTATTAATTAGAGGTTCAATTTTACTATCTGCTATAGACGAATATGCCCGAACACTTCCTTTTTTAAGCATACTTAAATGATTAAAAAAAAATCCTGGCTCAAAAGCCTTCCGTATTCTAAAAAAGGGTCTATTAGTCTTTGGAATAAACTCAAGAGGGCCTGAGTTTTCATCTGTATCAGATAAGAAAAGGAAGACTTTTTCTTGTGGTCTCCAACTATCTGAATGCCAACGCCCCCCTGTGTTTATTTGGTCTTTCTCAAGAAGAGAATCATTTTTTATTGCCAAAACTGTTCCTGCAATACTCTCTTCTTCTTTAACTGATGAAAGGAATTGATTGCTATCGTCATAAAATTGTTTTGCCCCTTTAAATCTTTTTTGAGCCGACCAGATTCTAGTTTCTGTGCCACCATAATTTATATTAATGCCAATACCTGCCTTAATCTTATTCATATCTGACTTTATA
>MDTC01273833.1_pt1 | contig 12990 bp, 15 predicted proteins | sample 811181 | NCBI WGS metagenome assembly MDTC01 (sample SAMN05326644, study PRJNA326480) | marine metagenome | isolation source: seawater | place: Pacific Ocean: North | collected 2011 | reverse complement strand
TGGTCTTACACTAACTGGAGAGCAGTAGAACCCAATAACTACTCAGAACACAATGAAAACAGAGTGATGTTGTGGGAAAATGGAGAATGGAATGATGCTTCTTCGTTTCACGAATTTTCTGCAATTTATGAAATACCTTCTACTTCATTAGTAACTTATGATACAAAAAATAGTAACTCCAAACCTGTTAGCCTAACTGTATCTGGGGCTGGAAGCCCAGAAGTGAACGGAACCTACGTGCTGGTAAAAAATAAACACAAAAACCGAATCTTTGGAACCGAGGCTGGTCATTACCAACACACAGATAACCCTTCAATTTTCATTGCTTTTCAAAACTGTGGTAAATTGTTAAACAAATCTGAGTGGAACAAATGGGTAATTTTTACTGAAAAAGGAGCACGTTATGCTGCACACACTAATAGACAAATTAATGTTCCTCCCCGATTTGGTAAATGGGAAACCGTAGACCACTGGCCCTCAGGTGTTGTGGAAGCTGGCAAGCATCCAGCTCCTTCAATACATTACGATAAAGAAAAATATAAAAGTGTTTCGAACTATATTTCAGCTAACGATATTTTGGATAACACTAAAACCAAACAAAATGAAATTAATAATCAACCATTAAGCTACTACAAGTTTATCCCAGAGAAAATGACTTGGACCGAGCATAATAATCGTGCTATTGCGATGGGTGGTAACCTTGCATCTATTTCCAATGATATAGAGAACAATAAAGTTAAGGAAGTATCAACAGGAGTAAACGTTTGGCTCGGAGGCGTTAGAAAAGGGTGTGGAAACGACACTGGTGCTGATCATTGGTACTGGAGCAGTGGCAAAAGGTGGTCTTATACCAACTGGATGAAAAACCAACCAGATAATTATCAAAAATCAGAAAATAGAATTCACATGACCCCAATCTCTCACGGACAACAATGGAACGATATCTCTGGAGAACATCAATTTTCTGCAGTTTATGAACTACCGTTAAATGAGTCTAGTGACTACTTTGAGAAAAAAGAAATTCAAAATTTGAATTCATCAAAAATGAAAAAACATCCAATTAAAAAAATATTAGGTTCTATATTTTCTGTTGGGAGTGTCTTCCATATAATTAAAACAACATCAACAGAAATAGAAAACTGATTTAAATAACGACAAAATGTTATAATACCAATCGCTTAGCTAATCAAAGTGGAAACCCTTCGACTACGCTAACGCTGCGTTTAGGCTTAATCCTTGAGACAACGCACAGAGAGTCCGTTTGCTCGGTTGCTGAAGTTTAATATGGCAAAGCTGATGCCGAAGAAGAGGAAGTTCGCGCTACCGCCACTAACCGTACTGCTCCAATAGTAGCCGTAGGAACCGAAATTGAGGAGCGAACCATTGCTATAGGCGCGGATACCCGACAAAGGAAATTTAAGGGGGTTAGCAAAAGCACCAGTTGCATTATCGCTGCTCCAGCTTAAACGCTCAGCGTCTAGTTCCGCATCAGTTGGTAAACGGTAACCACTTGGACATGGGTTGTTAATTCCATTAACCCCTTGCCATAAATTGTCATTTTGTGGACTGCGCCAGTCATAAGGATCACTGCTGGTTAAAATAAAATCACCATGACCAGGCTGAACTGTGCTGCTTAATGTTGTAGTGGTATTAGAATTCCTACACTGATGTCCATCGGCTGGTCTACCCCATTGGTATAAATCGCCGTAAGCCTCTTCATCTGTGCTGCTTGTAGCGGCTCTTGAAGCACCTAAGTTACGGTCCATCCATGTTTTTCCAGTTATTGGATTAGTTACCTCTACAACTTCTGTAGGTGTGCCATTACAATGTACAGTACCGGATGGGTAAGTTGCTGTTGGGTCATTTACATTTCCAAAACTTAGACTTTTCCAACTGGATGTTAGTCTAATTTGAAGTTCTCCTTCACCTGAAGCACAATCAGTACAAAATATAATTAACCCTTGAGCTGGGTTTTCAATATTATCTCTTTGAGATGCAGTCATTCGAGGAGGTAATAACCCTTTATCGGTCGAACTTACATCTAACTGTGCAGACTGCTCTGGTGTAGTAGTACCTATCCCTGTTTGTGCAAACATAGTTACACTTGAAATTAATAAAATAGCAAGTAAGACCTTTTTCATACTTTTAATATTTATTAAATAAAGTTAGGAAAAAAATGAATTATAAAACTAGCTTAATTAAGAATCAAATACTTGGTAACTACTAAATTACCATCTCCATCTAATACTTGTACAAAGTAAGTGCCTTCTGCACCAAGAGTTGATACAGGAACAATAAATTGAGGAACAACGACAAGGTTACTAAATACTTCTTGACCTAAGCTGTTAAGTATCCTTAGCTCATAATTCGTCATAGTTGAATAATTACCATTATTGATAGTTATAAACTCATTTGCTGGGTTGGGATAAATGCTAATGGTGTTGGTAATATCTATTGTGCCAGTTGGATAATCACAATCGTTACTAAAATAATGGCTGTCATCAAACTCAAAATTACTATTATTTAGCCAATTGGTATTAGAATAATCTTCATCATCCACTTCGATACAAGTTAAATTTGGATTATCATAGGCATATAAATATATATGATTTGAATTATTCCCATTTTTAATATTTAAACTGGTTAGTTGATTTTTATAACAATAAAAACTTAATAAAGCAGTATTATTACTTACATCTAAACTGGTTAGTTGATTTTCATAACAATAAAAACTTAATAAAGCAGTATTATTACTTACATCTATAGTCGTTAATTGGTTTTCACTAAAATCCAAATGAGTTAAAGCAGTATTATTACTTACATCTACATTCGTTAGTTGATTATCCCAACAACCCAAAATTTCTAATTCAGTGTTCTGATTCAAATCTAAACTCATAATTTGATTTCTATGACAATCTAAAAAATTTAAATTAGTATTTTCACTTAAATCTAAACTCGTTAGTTGATTATCATAACAATACAGTTCTATTAAATTATTATTTTGTCTTAAATCTAAACTCGTAAGTTTATTAATTTCACAACGCAAATAAAATAAATTAGAAAAATCTTCAATTCCTGTTAAATCTGAAATATTTTTGCTTGCAACATCCAAATATGCTAAAGAACTAATACTTGCCGTTAGCACCTGCCCATCCATGACATCATCGTGTCCTAAATCAATTAGAGCCTGCTCAAAGTTTTGGTCTGGAATAGCAGTATACTGACTAAAGCCAACTATTGGAATAAATAAAAAAATGAATAATAACCTTTTCATAGTCTAAATATTTATGAATTAAAGTTAAGAGAAAATCATTCCTTAATAACCTTCACCTGCTCTACTCTGTCACCATAAGCTACTTTAAGTAAGTATATTCCAGTTGGATAGTCAGCTAAGCTAAGAGAAGTACTATTAGTAGTTTCTAAGAGCTTTCCAGTAAAGTCATAGAGTTCTGCTTCAAAACCAACATTATGGTTCTCTATTTCTATTTTGATGAGGTTGTTAGTTGGGTTTGGGTAAATTGAAATGTTAGATTGGTATTTTTTAATATTAGTTGTTGTTGTGTAGCAACCATCTGGGTAATTACAGTCTGTAGAATAAGTCAACAGCAAATTATTCCACCCTGCCCAAGTAGGGTCATCCACTTCAATGCAAGTTAAATTTGGATTTCCAAATACGGTAAAATTGTAAATATTGTTATTATTCCCATTTTTAAGATTTAAACACGTTAGTTGGTTATAAAAACAACTTAAGTATTCAAAAGCACTATTCTGACTTAAATCTAAACTGGTTAATTCATTACTTCCACAATATAAGTATTCTAAAGCAGTATTTTGGCTTACATCTAAACTCGTTAGTTGATTAGCTTCACAAAGCAAAAAAATTAAAGAAGTATTTTGACTTACATCTAAACTTGTGAGTTGATTATTATAACAATTCAAGATTGTTAAAGCAGTACATCCACTTAAATCTGAACTCGTTAGTTGATTCTCTTCAAATTCTAATTGTTCTAAAGCAGTATTTTGACTTACATCTAAACTCGTTAGTTGATTATAAGAACAATTTAAGTATTCTAAAGCAGTATTTTGGCTTACATCTAAACTCGTTAGTTGATTACTATTACAATCCATATAAGTTAGAGCAGTAAAATCTTCAATTCCTGTTAAATCTGCAATGTTTTCATTGATTATATGAAGTGATTCAACCCCACTAATACTTGCCGTTAGCACCTGACCATCAATTTCATCATCGTGTCCTAAATCAATTAGAGCCTGCTCAAAGTTTTGGTCTGGTATAGTAGTATATTGACTAAAGCCAAGTATTGGAGTAAATAACAAAATGGATAATAACCTTTTCATATTCTAAATATTTATTAAATAAAGTTAGGAAAAAAAGAAATAATAAATCGTAACTTTAATGTTTGACAATGAATGTGCTTGAAAGCTGCGTTTAAATTAATCTTTAATACAACGCACAGAACTTCCAATAGAAGTGTCGCTTACAGTTTCTGAGCCTACTCCGTGTATCCACAGAGTGATGTCTAGTATTATTCATTTCAAATAAGTAAATGCTTTCAAAGCCATGTATTTTTAATAACATCAAGTAATCAACTCTTCTGTCATACTTTCCAGTTAACTTTTTATTTAATATGGATGACTTTCTAATTCTATTACCTCTAGCACTCATTGTGCCCCATGAGTATATATTATCTTCTGATGACCATAAAATAAAATACAAATATTCAGAAGTTGATTTTATGTTTTTTTTTAACTCAAATTCAGAGTTTATCTCAAAAGAATTTATTGAATTAAGCCTGAAATAATTTAAGTAATTTTCATAATTCATACAGTATTTTTATATCTTGCAAGATATATAACCTTAAATAAATAACATTATGGGTTTTTTTAGCGGATTGTTTAAAGAAGAATCAAACTGGAATGAAAAAGAGCTTATGGCATTATTTTCATTATTGAAACATATGGGATATGCGGACGGAGAATTTGACAAAGATGAATTAAACGTAATACAAAACTTCATAATAAACTTACCAGGCAGCTCGGTTAAAAATGAACAGCAATTCATCGCTTTAGGAAACAAGTCAATGAAATTTGAAGTTGAATCACATTTTAATGTTATTAAAAATATGAATAAAAAGAAAAAAGATACTGTGATGCAAGGTCTTGGCGCTGTTGCCGCTGCCGATGGTAAAGTTGATTTAGACGAGCTTCAATTGATGGCTCAATTTAATGAAATATTAAATACTAAAAATCCTGAATTCTGATATATTTATCAGAACTAAAATCTAAAATTAAGGGTTAATTAATTTAATCCATCATTTAAATTAAGGAGTTAATTTAAATGTCTTCACATCCTATTTTATTACCATCAGTATCCCAGCAAGTTTGGGATTTTATATCACCATTTATAAAATTATTTTCTTTTTTTAATTTACCGTTTTCATAGAACATTTGCCATAAACCCTCTTGTAAGTCATTTATTAGTTCTCCTTTATAAAGCACTTCTCCTGAATCATAATATCCAGTATACCGACCGTTTCTCTGACCGTTTTTAAAATTAATCTCAGATTCAATATTTCCATTTTCATAGTATATTTTGCTGTGACCATGTTCTTTACCATTTAAAAAATTCTTTTCTGATTTAATATTTCCATTTTTATGATATGAAATTTGACTTTCACATTTTCCATTTTTATGGTATGATTCTTCCATTATTTCGCCGTTATTAAAATAACTAATTGACTTACCATTTAATTTAGATTCAATATGATTAGTCTCATAGCCTAAAACACCATCTTCATAATATCTTTTCCAACTTCCATGAACTTTTCCGTTTTTCATTTCTCTTTGATCCATTATATTTCCATTTGGATAAAAGCATTCAAAAATCTTGATACTATTTATTAACTCTAATTCTTCTTTTTGATTTAAGGTTTGTAGTTTTCCTTCTTTAAAACTTCTTACAAAAAGTATATCACCCTCATTATTAAAATCTACAGGACAACCAACAATCTTATCGTTTTCTCTAATTTCATGTCCAGTAATATTATGTAGTGTTGGATGAGTAAAATCATTTGCTCTTCCATTTATTCCAAATGATATCTTTACACTTTGTTCCTCTTTAAATGAACAGATTTCCTTGAGGTATGGGGTTCCTTCATCATTAGTAATATCAATGAAATAATTATATGAATAAATTATTTTGTTTTTTTTATAGAAAGATTTTTGTAGAAGATTTCCAGATTCTTGATTATATTGTCTTAATTCCCCATCTAAGATACCATTGTTAAATTCTTCATGTTTAATTAATAAATCTTTTTTATAAGTTTCTTTAACACCAAAAATTTTACCATTCTTTTTTTTAAATTTTTCATAAATTCCACCACCAATATTTATAAGATTTTCACCGTTTTCATTATAAACATCATCATGTAAAACATCTTTACCGGGTAAATTAAAATATGTAAAATCTTTTTTATCTTCCTCGAACAGATTTTTAAAATCTATACTTTTTAATTTGCTAAGTGCTAATGCTATGTCATTTTCATTACCATCTTCAAGTCTTGATAAGCTGCTCAGCATTTCAGAATCATCAAATTCTGGAACATTGTTAATTATAAATGTTTCATAATTTTCATTACTACAATCACCACAATACATATCCAAATAAATATTGCTCTCAAATTCATCATCTAAATAAACTTCAATTAGCAATTCCCAACCCCTAAATATTAACTCTTCATTTTTAAAAAAATCTGTTTTAACTTGAATTAATGATAACAATAAGTTTTCCTGATTTTCAGGAAGTTCTGATTCAATAAAGTCTTTCCATTCTTTTTCACTCATAATTTTAAATATTATCCTTTGCTTTGATGCTCCATTTCATATTTAACATAATCTTCAAATGCGGAATCAGCTTCATCATAAGTATCATATGTATTTAACTCTCTTTCATCTCCCCACTCAATTTCATAACCATCTTCTTCACTAAGTTCAGCGCTTTGATATCTTTTTCCATTTATTATCAATGCATCATCATGATTTTGTCTATCGTGCATTTCCATTTCTTCTTCCCAAATATTTTCAAAAACTTCATAATGTATTCGCCCTTCAGCAATAGTCTTGCCATCTTTCATAACTACAACATAAGTTTCTGTTACATCAAAAAAATCTTCACCTTCCATAATTTTTATTTTAAATATTATCCAATACGTATCGTATTTAGTTTGTAAATAAAAATAATTTAAAAATTTAACATAAATAACCTTTACTTTGGTTTAAGTATGTTTTAGATTTAATTAAAATTTCCCCAGGACCCCAGGACAAGTAATAAATGAAGATTGAATAAATATTAAGAGTAATTAAAGATTAAAATATTTATCTCTTTCAGATTTCGTGTATAGTTAGTTAGGTTTATTGAACTATGATACTTAGATTTAGGAAGAAATCATAAAAAAAGGGAGTATAGTACTCCCTTAGTTGTGACCTCGGCAGGATTATTTTATGATCCTTTTTACTCCAAATTCCGAAAGCAAAGTCTTAATTGCTACGCAATTTTAATTCTTCATTTGTAAATTAAATTATAAGCAAGCTTGATTATCATTACAAATAAAAAAAGCCCAATCAGAAAAACTAATTGGACTTTGCTTTCTTTGTGACCTCGGCAGGATTCAAACCTGCAACCGCCTGAGCCGTAATAAGGCGTCATAGTTTAAATTATTATCACTTTTATACTATAATAAATAAAATTAACAGAGTAAAAACTGTTATACATACAATATTGTTAATAGTTTGTATTACAATATTACGGGATATTTACGGGATACTTTATATATTTGTATTAATAACTTATACAATATATCCCGAATGAAATGGAAATTTAAATGTTGGTATTATCCACAAAACCCAAATAGATTAAGAGATGGACAAAAAACCATATATGAACAGACGGGAAATGTTCCAATATCTTTAAGAATTGAAAGTTATCACGAGGGTAAGAGAATTCAAATAAGTACTGGGGTTTCTTGTTCTCCAGAACTATTATATACATTATATCCCCAGTATCAAAGAAGTAAAAAAGGCGTTGACTTAAATAGAACTAACGCAGCAAGGAATGAACACAAAGACCTCTACTCCACTTTAGAATCGTTTATTAACCCTTACAACCAATGTGTAAATGAAATCAATGCTAACCCTAAAAAATACCAACTAATAAAAACAAGGGATCAATTTAAGGAGTTCAAAGAAGACAAGCTAAATGAGATAGCAATTACTAAAAAAACAGAGGGTGAACACAGAATAATAGACTTTGTGGATTTGTTTTTAAAGTATAACGGAAATCAAAATGAGAAAACTAAATCTAATTACAAAAACAACATCAAACACTTTTGTAATTATGCTAAAAATCCAGATTTAACTATTTGGGATATTAATTATAAATGGCTTGTAAAATGGGATAAATGGGCACAACAAAACATATCACCGAAAAGCATTGAAACCTATGCAAATCATTTAAAGATAGTTCTTGACTTTGCAGAGCTTGTAATTCCAGATTACACAAATGTTCCAATAGCAAGTAAAAAAAATAGAATGACAAAAAAACAACAACAAGCACTTTTAAAAGCTTTTGTTGGAACTGGAAACATAAATGATATAGAATTACCAGATACTAATATATATGTTATTAAAAAAGCACCTAAAACTGGATTTAAACCAAATAGGTATTTAGATAGTGAACAAATTGAAACTCTTAAAACATATTGGAAAACAGGAAAAGATAAAACACTAACAGAGCAAAAAGCACTCGATATTTGGTTTTTAATGTACTATTTAGCAGGGTGCTATCCAATGGATTTAGTAAGACAATTTAAAAAAGAAAACTACCATAGGAATAAAAAACATTTACAATATATAAGACACAAAACAAAAGATACTGTTACAACAGTTGAACCTATTCCTATTCCATTAAATGAGGACGTTATCAAACTAATAAACAATTACAAATCAAAACATTCTGATAACCTATTTAATTTCATTGAAACCGCAAGAAAACCAGAAAATGAACACGAATTGCTGGGTGATAGAACAAGTAAAACACTTCAAATAATTGGTAAAAGGTTAGGATTTAAGAGCTTAAATTGTAAAATGGCTCGACATAGTTGTTTTAATAAACTACAAAATGAAAAAAGACCTATTGAAGAAATACAAAGAATTGCAGGTCATACAGATTTAAGTACCACAAAAATTTATTTAGATAGTTTAAAAGTTGTTGACTTAACAGAATCTTATGGAAAATTATAAGAACATACTATCAATGCGAGTGCGAAATGCGAAATGGTTTTTTCTGTTTTTTAATCTAATTTTTAAATGTTTGGAATTTTTTTTATTTTTTTTTCAAGGCTTGTATTATCTGTTAATACTAAAAAAAGTAAACATTTTCATTTCGGGATACGGGAAAAAAACCAAAGAATTACGACATATATACAAAAGCCCAAGGTATGGGAATAATGAAATATAATAATACTACATAAAAAAGGGTAAGCCGATTAAGAACTCACCCAGTAACTTGCAAAAGAAACTCCCCGTCGAAAGTTTGTTTCTTTTGAAACCCAGTTCAAATATACTGTGAAAGTTCTTTTTCAGCAAACCCATAATATGTATTTAATAACATACAATTATGGAAAGCACAAAACAAATTCTAATTCAAATCGATGAAACTCAACTAAAAAGGTTCATTAATGTTGCTGTTCGCACAGCAGTTAAAGAATACGTTGATGAACATATAAATAACAAAATAGAGAAAACAGTTAGCGCAAAAGAGTGCGCCCTCCATTTTGGTTTCTCAAATGCAAATGTTATGATAGAGAAAGCCAAAAGAGGTGAAATTCCAGCATCAAGGTGGAATGGTGATAAATCACCTTACAGATTTTATTTGTCTAAAGTTGATGAGGTTTTAAGAAACAAGGAAATAAACAACATTTAAGATGAAAGCTTTAGCAATTAACGAGCCTGTGATGAAAGATAATCATTTACAAGCTCAAGGATTTCCAACAGAGGTATTTCCAAATGAAATTGAACATATTATAAATGCTTATAATTCTACATTAAATTTTCCTAAAGAATTCACCGCAGCATCAATAATGTGCTGCATATCTGCATTAATTGGGAACTGTTTTAACATCAAAGTAAAAAGAGGCTTTAGTGTACCTGTTCACTTGTTTTACATAATAGTTCAAGAGCGTGGAATGAAAAAATCCGCACCAATGAACGCTATGATAAAACCCCTATACAAAATTGACAAAGCAGAAAAGGATATTTATGAATCCAAATTAGAAACCTATAAAAGAGAACTATTAGCAGCTCAAGAGAGAAAAGAAACCTATAATGAACCAGAACCTAAAAGGGTTCAAATGATTATAAATAGAACTACTCCAGAGGCATTATTTAAAATTCATAAAGAAAACCCAAAAGGAATATTTCAATATATAAATGAGGCTAAAGAATGGTTTGGAACTTTCAATAACAATAGAAATAATAGTGATGAGGCAACCTATTGCCAAATATACGATGGTGAAATTACAAGTAAATCAACTCTAAAAAGTGGATATGTAGATGTCGAAAACCCCTGTGTGACTATTTTAGGCTCTATTCAACCTAAAGAGATTTCAAAATTTATTATTGACAATACAGAAAATGGACTTGTTGATAGAATAACATTTGACTATCCCGACTACTTAAAAATAGTTAAAGAAAGCAGAGATGAAATTGATCAGATGTTTATAGATAACTGGGAGAAAATTGTTAATAGAATTTATAACTATTGTAAATATTCAGATGAAACAATAGGCATTCCGTACTCAACAGAGGCTCTAAATATATGGTATGATTGGAACGAACGAAATACACAGAAAATAAATGATAAAAATAATATGGTATTTCAAGGCATTGTTAAGAAAGCCGAAACAAACTCTCACCGCTATGCCTTAATAATAGAGTTTCAAAAATATGCGTGTGGAATTATTGATGAGGTGAAAGAGATAACAGTTAGCACTATTAATTCAGCTATTAAATTAAGTGAGCATTATATTGAACAAGCTCTCAAAATTCGCAATACAGTTGAACTTAATAAAAATGATAAATCAGATATATGGTTTGCTATTTTGCCAGAAAATGAATTTTCAACTCAACAAGCTTACGAATGCGGAAAAAACAGCATAGTAAATGTTCAAACAAGAACAGTTGATAAATGGCTTTCAAATCACCCTAAACTGGAAAGGATTAAAAAGGGAACTTATAAAAAGGTGCTAATATGAGCTATCTATATGAACTGGAGAAATACAAGACCAACAACAGATTTAAATGTCCTAAATGCCATAAAAACAAGGTCTATACGAGATATATAAACAGCTTAACGGGTGAACACGCACCTTATGAATTTGGCAAATGTGATAGGCTTAATAATTGTAACTATCATAGATACCCAAATAACAACATCGATGTAACTTCAATAAAACATCTTTCAACAGTTGCTAAACCTAAAAGAGTTAAATGTGAGTATTTAAGCAAAACTGAATATTCAACCCGTTTATATAAGGAATTTGAAAAAAATTACTTTGTAGATTATCTGTATACCAAACTTGGAGTTAAAAATGCAGAATCAGTCACTATTGATTACTTAACAGGAACAGGTACGGAGGGCTCTACTCTATTTCCATACTTTGATGAGTTAGGAAATCTTATAACATATAAAACAATGTTATATAGCCTTAAAACAGGACGTAGGAACAAATTAAAATATGGTAGATACTTATTTAAAGAAAACAGGTATCCTATACCCTTATATGGGCTGCATTTGATTAATAAATATAAAGACTTAAATATTGCTATTGTAGAATCCGAAAAAACAGCAAATATGATGAGAGTATATAATCCTTATTTCTTATGGTTAGCTACTGGAGGCTCTAATATGTTGAATGTAAATAAAATCGAACCTATTAAGAACAGAAAAATAATATTATATCCAGACCATAAGCAATATAATTACTGGAATAAAATAATGGTTAAAATTAAATCGAACTACCCAAATATTGACATATCAATAAGTAAAGAATGTGAGATTTGGTTTGATAATGGAGATATTAAAGAGGGTGAAGATATTGCGGATTATTACAACAACAATTACAAATTTTCACATTCACATCAAAAAATGGTGAAAATAAATGATAATAATAAATAACAATATCACATAATAATGTAATAGTTTTAAATACACTATTGACTTAAAGTGATTATTTACGGATATTGTATAAAACACTATATATGTTTGATTTAAATAAAAAAATTAGTGAACTAAATAGAGATTACAAAAGGCTTGAAAAAAAGAAAAGAGAAATACAATTAATAAAACTTAAATATGCAATTAGAGAAAACAATAGCATTAAGGCTAACAAATGAAGACCAAGAAATTCTCAAACAAATGGCGTGGGATAAAAGGATGAGGTTCGGCTCATATTGTAGATACATATTAGTAAATCACATTAAAGACAATAAAAATGATACATCACTTTAAAGGAATAAAACAAGAAATGCCAGAGGAAAATAAACTGGAATTTTCAAAGAAGAAAAAAGAAATTAAGAAGAAATATAACAAGGCTCTTTATTGGGCGGTTATTGAAGAAATTAGAGAGTTTATAAATAGATAAAATGGAGCGAATCGTATTATATACAGATCAGGCAGGTTTTCAGTTGGCGATCGATGAATATGCAGAAAAGAAACAAATCGAATCTGATATTAAGGATGAGGTTAAGAAACTGCTTAACATTAAGATTAAAGCTGATTTCCTTGACGATATAGAGCTTAACTTCTTTAATGAAATAGAGAAAGCATATCCAAAGTATAAAGAGCTTAATATCAAAGCTACAAAGGTTCCTGAACTTATTGATATGGATATTACAAAGCTTAAAAGCTTAACAGAT
>MDTC01169448.1_pt1 | contig 12990 bp, 10 predicted proteins | sample 811181 | NCBI WGS metagenome assembly MDTC01 (sample SAMN05326644, study PRJNA326480) | marine metagenome | isolation source: seawater | place: Pacific Ocean: North | collected 2011 | reverse complement strand
TAAAATTGACTTTAATCTTTTATCAATATTTTCTATAAATTTATTATTAACATCTGCGTCTATTGTTAAGTACCATATTTTGTTATTGTCAAAATCTTTGCATTTAGATGCATCTTTTTCAGTCATAACTATAGGCAGGTGATCTAAATAATAAATATCACTTGAAGCAAAATTGTGATGATCAGGAAAAGGATGTCTAATAATATCAAAACCTAATTTTTCAAGTAAATCAAAAAATCTACCAGGATTTCCAAGTCCTGCAACTGCATGAACTTGCTTATGCATAGGCCAGTTATCAACTGTATATGATTTACCAGACTTAAGATGTACAAATTTTGAAGGACTTATACTCATCAAATATTCATTTTCTTCTGTAGGACCACTATTATTAATAACAAAATCTACAGATTGAAGTCTTTTTTTGGATTCTCTTAATGGTCCCGCAGGAAAAGTTAAACTATTACCAAACCTCCTTTTGCCATCAATAACTGCAATTTCAATATCTCTTTGCATTGCATAATGTTGCAATCCATCATCTGAGATTATTACATCACAATTATGATTTTTTATAATTGTTTTTACTGCTCTGACTCTATTCTTGTCTATATAGAAAGGTATATTTAATTTTGCCAATATTTGAGCCTCATCGCCTGTCATCTTTACTGGAGTATCTTCAGTAACTTGTAATGTTTCTTTAAATTTTCCACCATATCCCCTGCTCACTATTCCTGGTTTATATCCTTTTTTAGATAGCTCTAGAGCAAGATGTTTAACTAAAGGAGTTTTTCCGGTTCCCCCAATAGTAAGATTCCCAACTACAATGATAGGTATATTTGACTTAAAAGATTCATAATCATTATTTAAATATTTTTTCCTTCTTCTATTTGTGATAAGTGAAAAAATTATTGAGAATGGATACAGCAAATATAGCCATAAACTTTTTTTATACCAACTGTCTACTACAAAGCTTGTTGTAATTTCATTTTCATACTCAGGCATAAATAATTGTGTTGTTTTTGTCGATGGTAATGTTGACTTAGGTGAATCTTCAAACTTATTTTTATATAACGAGTGGTATATTGATTTATTGTCAATTAATTCTTGGTGCGAACCTGATTCAACAATTTCACCATTATCTAGAACAATTATTTTAGACGCGTTTTCGATAGTAGATAATCTATGAGCAATAACAATAGTTGTTCTGTTTGTAATTAATTTTTCAAGTGCTTCTTGGACAATTAATTCAGATTCAGTATCTAATGCAGAGGTTGCTTCATCTAAAATAATTATAGGAGAGTCTTTATAGAATGCTCTGGCTATTGCCAATCTTTGCCTTTGGCCTCCTGATAGAAGCACACCATCGTCACCGATTATAGACTCGTATCCCTCAGGCAAATTATTAATGAATTCTTCACATCCAGATAATTTTGCTGATTCTTTCAATTTATCAACATCTATAGACTTATCACCATAAGCAATATTCTTAGCAACAGTATCATTAAATAATGAGGGTGATTGATTAACAATTGATATAGAAGAACGTAGATGGGCCAAACTATATTCTGAAACTGGTATATCATCTATTAATATTTCACCTGAAGTATGATTATAAAATCTTGGTATTAAATTCGCTATTGTTGATTTACCAGAGCCAGATTTTCCAACAATTGCAACTGTTTCATTTTTATTAATAGAGAAACTTATATTTGATAGAATTTGAGTACCTTTTTCATAAGAAAAATCTATACCTTTAAATTTAATATTACCCTCAATTTCAAGATCATTAGTGCCGTTATCTTTTTCAATTTCCTGATCTAATTGTTCAAAAATTTCAGTGGCAGCAGCTAGACCTTTTTGAACAATCATATTTATGTTCGAAAGTTGTCTTATTGGTTTTGCCATAAGTCCGGCTGCAGTAAAAAATGCAACAAATGTTTCAGCATCAAGAGATATTCCTAATTTTGATCCTAAGGCAAAATAAGCAACTATAGACAATGATATTGAAACAAGGACTTGAATAATTGGAGTTGCCATATTTCCTGTTGCTTCTAATTTTAAATTTTGATTTCTATTTGATTCATTTGCAACAAAGAATCTAGAATTTTCATATTCTTGAGCATTAAAACTCTTTATTTCAACATGACCATCAACAGCTTCTGATGCAATGTGTGTTACATCACCCATTGCTGTTTGTATTTTTGTAGCTAATTTTTTTAATCTTTTGCCAGCTATGTAAACAATAAGCGCTATGAGCGGAGCTGTTCCTATTAATAGAAGTGTTAATTTAAAATTCAATATCAATAGATATATAAATAGGCCTACTAAAAGAAAACCCTCTCTAATAAGCGTCTTTACAGCATTTGAAGCTGCACCTGAGACCTGGGTGGTTGTAAAAGTTATTCTATTAATTAACTGTCCTGATTGATTTGAGTCGAAATAGGATTTTGGAAGATCATGCAGCTTATGGAATAATTCAGCTCTTAAATCTCTAACAATTCCAAAACCAACCTTAGACATAAAATAATTTCCAATGAAAAAACCAATACCTCTTCCTAAAGCAATTACAATCAAAGATAGTGCTAAAAACGAGCTAAAATTATCTTCTTCAGAATTTATAAACCCTATAATCCTTCTTATCCATTCAACTGCAGCAATATCTGCAAAAGCAAAACTTATAAAACCAATTACACTTATAAAAAAGGACCACTTATATCTAAATGTATATCCGAGTAATCTTTTTAAACTTCCTTTTTTCATTTCTCTATTGTTCTTATTTGAACTTCATTAAAACCATATTTATTTAATATATCCATTACGGTAATAACCCATATATGCAATGTATCTGACTCAGCACTCAGGATTATAGAGCTTTCGTTTGATTCTAAATTAAAAATTGCTTGATCAACTGTATCTATATCCTCTATATTAAATAAAGCTTCATTTATATATATACTGCCATTACTAATAATTATAATCTCATTAACAGATTGGACAGCTTTGTATTGAAATGATTCACTCTTTGGTAAGTTTAGTGAAAGGAATTGCGATTCTCCTACTTTAGATGTTACAACAAAAAAAATAACCAATAAAAAAACAATATCTATTAAAGGTGTTATCTCAATAGAGAATGATTTTTTTTCACTAGATACAAATTTCATTAGTTAATTGTATCTATAAATTCAGATACCTCTTTTTGAAGAGAAATTAACAAGTAATTAATCTTTTGTTCAAAATATTTATGAAGAACAAGGCCAGGAACTGCTATTAAAAGACCAAATGCAGTTGTAATTAAAGCTTGTGAAATTCCTGCTGCCAATAAGTCAGGATTTGCACCAGAAGTCTCAGTTAAACCAGTAAATGCAGTTATCATCCCTACAACAGTACCTAAAAGTCCTAACAATGGACTTATAGTAGCAATAGTTCCAAGCATAGATAATCTCCTTTCTAAGTTATATTTTACCTCTAATGCTTTTTCTTCAATTTTTGATTCTAGGTTTTCTCTTGGTAAATTTTTGTACTTAATACAATTTACTAATAAAAAACCCAATGAAGATAATGAAGCTATTTCTATTGATTGTTTTTTTGTCATTAAATCATTATCCAATAAATTGGTGATTTGTTTTGATAGCCCCCTTGGGACAACTAATCTATTTTTTAGGAACCATGATTTTTCAATTGATATACTAATAATTAGAATACTACAGGCTAATAATGGCCACATAAAAGGTCCGCCAGCTGTAATAAATTCATTCATTTTATTAATTCAATTTAGCATTAGAAAGTGAATACACTTTACTAAAAGCTTTTATAAACTCATTATCATGAGTAGCTGCAATTAAAGCAACACCATAATTATTTGATATCTCAATAATAAGATCTTGAATAATCCTTGCATTCTCTCTATCTAAGTTGCCAGTTGGCTCATCAAGAAACAAAAATTTAGGTCTATTTGTTAAAGCTCTTGCAATCGCGGCTCTTTGTTTTTCACCACCAGATAACTTCCAGGGCAAATGATCTTTTCTATCAATAATATTTAAATTATCCATAACAGCATGAATTTGTTTTTTTATATTATTGTTATATGTTCCCTTAAGCATTGCAGGTATTGATATATTTTCTTCTATTGTTAAATCTTCTAGTAAGTAATGAAATTGGTATACAAATCCAAAGTTTAATAACCGAATTTTACTAAGCTTATTTAATGAAATATTAGACAAATCATCATCATTATAAATAACTGTTCCAGTTGTTGGTTTGTCTAATCCTGCCATTATATGAAGAAGTGTTGACTTCCCTGCACCAGATTTTCCAGATATTGCTATTCTTTCAGATTCATTTATTTCCAAATTTATATCTTTTAATACATCAAGACCTTCATTATTAATAACAAAAGATTTTGATAAATTCTTACAAATTAATTTATTCATGTCTGAGTATTTGAACTGGATTTAATTTAACTGCTCTAAACGATGGTACCAGGGATGATATAAGACTAATTAAAAATGATATTGCACAGATAAAAATTATTTGGCTGTAGTCTATGTAATATGGGAAATAATTTATAAAGTAGGCTTCTAAAAGGTTTCTTTCTAATATGGATTCTATCAAGGAAATTATATTATTTAGATTGAGTGTAAGCACGAAACCCAACAAAACTCCAAAAATGATTCCGATTAAACTAACTATAAGACCTTGAGTAAAAAATATCAGTATTATTTGTTTTGAGCTAGCACCCAATGTAAGCAAGATCCCTATCTCTCTTTCTTTTGATTTTACTGTCATGATTATTGTAGATAGTACTAATATTGAAGCAACGGCAACAATTAAAAATAACATTAAACTAATTAATAATTTTTCAAACTTAATTGCTTCAAACAAAGTTCCATGTGTGTCTTCCCATGACGAGAAAACCAAATCATTTCTGTTGAGATTGTTAATTAAATTTTTGCTTATATTTTCAGCCTCAAATAAATTATTAGTTTTTATTCTTATTGATAAAGTTTCACTTAAATTTATATTTTTCAGTTTTTGTGCTGTTTCATGTGATACCAAAGTCATACTTAGGTCTATTTCTGTTCTAAGTTCATAAATACCAACAATCTGAAAATTGACCGATGTTGGATATGAGCCAATTATTGAAGTCTTAATATCAGAGGTTGTTATATTTATTTTGTCACCAACATCAACACCAAGATTTGCTGCCAGCATGGACCCTATGATAATTGAGTTACCTGATTCAAGGTCTGATATGCTGCCTACGACCATATAATCTGGAATTATTGACATATTGTCTTCATTTTTTGTATCTATACCAATTACATTTACCCCCTTGCTGTTATATTGTGAAGATATCAATCCTTGAAGAGATATATAAGGAGATGCGTCTAGTATATTTTTGTCTTTTTTAATATCACTTATAAGTTTGTCATAAGCGTCGATTGGATCATCAGAGTAAATAACAGAATGAGGTAAAACACCCAAAATTCTATTCTCAAGCTCTTTCTCAAAACCATTCATTACAGAGGTTACGACAATTAAACTTGATATACCTATCGTTAAACCAATTATTGCCAGAAAAGTGGTGAATGAAAAAATACCTCCTTTATTAGATCTAAGGTATTTGTAACCTAATTTCAGAGATATAGAAGACACAAAACTATTTCATTAATTTTTTTAAAACTTTTTCAATATCACCTTTATATGGGGGTCTAACTGCATCAAAGACTTTATCAAGTTTAAAGCCTACTTCTTTGTAATAAGCTCTTGGATTAGAGAAATTTTTAAAACCATCAAAAGATTTATATCTACCCATTCCTGAAGGACCAACACCTCCAAAAGATAAATCATTTTGTTGTAAATGGCTTATTACATTATTGACTGTAACACCTCCAGATGATGTTTTATTTAGTAGTTCGTTTTCTTCAGACTTGTCATTTCCAAAATAATATAACCCCAGTGGTCTATCTTTAGAATTAACTAATGAAGTAGCCTGATCTATATCATCATATTCAACAACAGGCAGTAATGGGCCAAAAATTTCTTCCTGCATTATCTTCATGTCATCAGTTGTATTGGTGACAATAGTTGGTGGTATTTTATAAAATTCTTGTTGAGAGAAATCTTCATTTGATGGGTTAATTTCATCAATCTGCGCGCCCTTTTCAATTGCATCATCTAATAAATCTTTTAGTCTATCATAGTGTTTTTCATTGATTATTGATGTGTAATCTTCATTATCTTTAAGATCTGGAAAATAGTCTGCTACCGCATTTTTAGTTTCATTAATAAATTCTTCTTTTTGATCTTTATGAATCACAACATAGTCTGGAGCAAGACATATCTGACCAGCATTCAAAGTTTTTCCAAACATGATTCTTTTTGCAGAAGTCTTTAAATCAGCAGACTTACCAATAATTACAGGTGACTTACCTCCTAATTCTAATGTACAAGGTACTAGATTTTGAGAAGCAGCATTCATGACATGCTTAGCAACTGAACCTCCTCCAGTATACAAAAGATGATCAAAATTAAGTTTTGTGAATGCCTCACCTACTTCAGGGCCACCAAGAATAGTTGCAAATTCATTTTCATCATAGGCATTGTCACATAGATCTTTTAGAAGTTTTGATGTTATTGGTGTGTGCTCGCTTGGTTTGTGCATAACCTGGTTGCCTGCTGCAAATATTGAAACCAGTGGAACGAAAGCTAAATTAACTGGAAAATTCCAAGGCGATATCATGCCAACAGTACCAAGAGGTTCATACTTAACATAAGATTTTGCACCCAAAAGTCCAAATGGAAAATTTGAAGATTTTTTTTCAGCTTTGCTCCATTTTTTTACATTTTTAATTGCTAAATTAATTGCAGGCATAATTCCGTATACATCAGAGAGCATAGATGCATTCTTAGATCTATTACCAAAATCAGAATTTAAGGCATCAATGAAATCATACCTATTATCCATTATTAAGGTTTTGAGTCTTTCAAGTCTATCAATCCTCAAATCTATCGATGGTGCGCCATTTTTAATAAAGAATTCTTTTTGTTGATCAAGAATTCTGTTCATTTCATCATAATTAGTCATATTTAAGCCCCTTAATTAACTTCTATCTGCTTTGTCTTTATTATTTGCATTTCTAATCAATTTTCTCATATTTTCCCAATCTTCGTCAGATAATTTATCAAGTTGAGAAAAAGTACCACCACCTGTTAGATATTGTGCCCCATCTAGTCCTATTGTTTGGCCTGTTAAATAATCACATCCATCAGCCATTAAGAAAGTTGCTAAGTTTTGTAATTCAATCATTTGACCAACTCTTCCAACCGGAACAGTGCTCATCATACCGTCATCATTGTTATCGGGATTTAACCTTTCCCACGCACCTTTTGTGGGAAATGGTCCAGGAGCGATACCATTAACTTTTATTCCGTATTTACCCCACTCAGCCGCTAAAGATTGTGTCATAGCATGAATGCCGGACTTTGACATAGCTGACGGGACAACATAAGGAGAACCAGTCCACACCCATGTTGCTAATATATTCACAATTGATCCTTTATGCGAATGTTCAATCCACCTCTTACCAACTGAATGCGTAATATAAAAGGTTCCATGAAATACAATATTTGCTATTGCATCAAAACCTTTATGTGAGAGATCTTTTGTTGGTGATATAAAATTACCTGCTGCGTTATTAACAAGACCATCTAAGGGTGCATTATCAAATATTGATTGAATGTATTCTTCTACATCCTTAGAAGCTCTAATATCAAGCGTCTGATAGTGAACTTTTGCATCATATTTAGTAATTATTTCATCTGCTGTATCTTTAAGAACATTTTCTCTTCTTCCACATATGTAAAGTTCAGCGCCATGTTTAGCAAAATGGCTAGCCATCTCTTTTCCTAGACCGGTCCCGCCTCCAGTTACTAGTATTCTTTTATCTTTTAATAAATCATTTTTAAACATATTTATAAATTCCTATTTAATAATATCAATAATAGCATCAGCCCATGAATCTGAATAATTTAATGATTCAACATAGTCTAAATTATTACCCCCTGCTTTTTTGAATAGATCTAGATACTCATCACCAATTTCAATAATTGTTTCTAAACAATCTGCTGTAAAGGCGGGCGAGAAAACTAGTACATTTTTATGACCATTTTTAGGTAATTCTTCTAAAACCTGGTCTGTAAAAGGAGTAAGCCATTTATTAGTAAGTCGAGATTGGTAGGTCACTTTATAGTCATCGGGTTGAAGATTTAACCTATCAGCAAGAATCTTTGTTGTCTCATAGGTGGTTGCTTTGTAACAAAACTTATTTTCCTCAGAAATTTTTAATTCGCAATCATGGTCATTACACATAGAATCTGGATAAACATTGTCAACATGACTATTTGGAATTCCGTGATAACTAAATACAACCTTATCGTATGATTTGATATCAAATTTAGATGCTTTTTCTACCCATGCATCAATAAATTTATAATTATCATAAAATTGATTTATAAATTTAATATTTGGTACTACCCATTTTTTTGATACTATTCTTGAAATTTCTTGGTATACCGACCCTGTTGTAGCAGATGCATAATGAGGAAAAAGTGGAAGAACGATTATTTCATCTGGATTTTTTTCTAATATCTTTTCAAGTGTTTTTTCAATCGATGGATTTTGATAACGCATAGCAAAATGTACATCGTATTCATTTAATTTGACGGAGAGTTTTTTTGATAATTCTTTTGTATTGTGCAGTAATGGCGATCCAGTTTCTTCATCCCAAACTTCTTTATAAACTTTGGTTGATGAAAATGATCTAGTTGGACAAATAATAAAGTTTACTAAAAAAAATCTTAACACTGGATTTATATTAATAACACGTCCATCCATTAGAAACTGTCTTAGATATTTAAAAACACTAAAGTAGGATGGTTTATCAGGAGTTCCTAAATTTACTAAAAGTAATGCTTTTTTCATATTAAGCTCGATTTTCTTATTGTTGGATGAAATATTATAAATAATACCAATCCTATACATAAGATTGAACTGAAATAATACAAGTATGATGGATTAAGTGCATAAATTGGCATTGCAATAAAAGGTGTTGTCATGTGCCCTATTGGAATAACTGAGCCAAGATAACCTGCCGCAGAACCTTGATTATCAGGAGTTTGAGCTAATGATAATGATGATGCTAATGCTGGCCTAGTCATTCCAAAACCAAAACCTAAGATAATAATTGAAAGATAATAAACAGAAATAGATTGAAAGAAAGCCATTGTTGAATATGAAAATACTAACAACAAGGTTCCAAAAAGCAATAGATTAAAATTTTTCATGGGAAATGTGTCAGTAAATAAATATTGGCTAACAATAGTTGATATGGATAAAAGTGCAAAAGTCATGCTGATAAGTGTTGGTAAATCGTCAAATTCACTAAATAAATCTGTAATATAAAATCCTATGGATTGTATTAAAGATGCCTGGCATAAACTTAAGATAGCTGCATAGGTTAAAAAAGGAAGGATAGACTTTGAATACCATTTTATTTTAACAGTATCTTTAATATCTTCTTTTTTGATATTAGTATTTTTGAGCTCTTTGTATATACCAAAAGCTGCGATTAATGCTAAAAATGAAAATACATAAAATGGTGTTTCATTTGTAATCAGAAATAAAAAACCTCCTAATAATGGCCCAACAACTGTACCAAGCAAAAAACTAGCTTCTAAACGAGCAAATTTTACAGTTCTTTTTTCTTTTGATGAGGTGTCCGCTACATAGGCAAATGAAGCTGGTCTTGAGGCAGACCCGACCAAACCATTTAATAACCTTCCAAGAACAAGTGCAGGAAATAAATAAACAACATCTAGAATATTCCTTTCTACTAGGAAAAGTGGTGTTATTAAGGCTATCAATGATATTGAATAACCAATTAAACCTAGTACAGCTATATTTCTCCTACCATATTTATCACTTGTTCTTCCCCAAAATGCGCTAGTTAAAGCCCATGCAAAAGCAGATATAGCAAATATTGATGAAGTCTGAACTTCCGAAAGACCAAGATCTCTAGCAAGAGGTGGAACTAAAACAAAAACAAATGACTGTCCTAGTCCAACTGTAAAAAGGCCAAATTTTAACCATGAAGATCCTGAAATAGACATCAGGATATTTTTTTGATTCCGATAACTTCTCTTATTTCAGATATTTTTTCTTGTGCAATCAATCTAGCATTTTTAGAGCCCTCAGATAAAACATCATTTATAAAGTTCTTATCCTTAATAAGATCCTCATAACGAGATCTAATGGGTTTTAATTCATTGTTAATTGCATTGAATAGAATTTCTTTAGCTTCGCCCCACGATATGCCGTTATCGTATTTATCTTGAAATTCTGCAACATTATTATCATCTGCAAAATTTCTATACAAATCAAAAACTGTACAATCTTTTGAGTTCTTAGGAACACCTGGCTCAAGTGAATTTGTTACTATTTTCATAACCGATTTTCTAAGCACTTTTTCATCTTCTAATAACGGGATTACATTTCCATAAGATTTACTCATTTTTCTTCCATCTAAACCTAAGACAACTTTCTCATCATCTTGAATTATTGGCTCAGGAAGTGTTAACAAGGGTTTATATAGATGATTAAATCTTGCTGCTATATCTCTTGTCATTTCTAGATGTTGAATTTGATCAGATCCTACAGGCACATGAGTTGAATCAAACATTAATATATCAGCAGCCATTAAAACAGGATAAGAAAATAGGCCCATTGAAATTCCTTTATCAGGATCCTCTTTGTTTGAAGCTACTGCTGCTTTGTATGCATGTGCTCTATTCATTAATCCTTTAGCTGTAATACAATTTAGTATCCAAGTAAGTTCTAAAATTTCAGGGACGTCAGATTGTCTATAGAAAAATGTTTCTTTTGGATCTAAACCACAAGCCAACCAGGCGAGTGCAATATCTTCTACAGACTGTTTAATATCATCTGAATCTTGATTTTTTATAACAGCATGATAATCAGCAAGAAAAAAGAAAGATTGATCATCTTTTTTAACCATTTCAAGAGCAGGTCTAATCGCACCTATGTAATTTCCAATGTGAGGAGTGCCAGTAGTTGTAATTCCTGTTAGAATTCGTTTTTTCATTTAGTATAATTATAAACATCATATATAAATATTGTGGAAACTAGTAAAGATTTATTTAAGGAGTTAGAAATAGCAGAGAAGCTATTTTTGGATGGATCAATTAAAATTGCACAAAAAAAAGTACGCAATGTAATTAATAAATCTAGAGATTTTAAACAAATTCCTAATAAGTTAAGACATAAGTTAAACGCAGCAATTAACAAATCAAAGTATTTTGATGACATCTCGGCCTTTGCAACAAATCCAAAAAGAGATGAATTAATAGCAATGGTGAGTGCATTAATAGAAAAACCACTAGATGATCCTAAAAAACATGCTCATGCAATCCATGATATTCAAGGACAATGGCAATTGCTGGATGTTTCTAGTAAATCTGCATCAAAATCCCAATGGTTAAAATTTAATGAATTAACTAACAAAGCATGGGAGTCATGTAAAGAATACTTCGAAGAGATGAAAACAATAAAGATTAATAATGCTACTGAAAGAGAAAGAATTATTAATGAAGTTAATAGGTATGTAATAGAAGGTCACTACAAAAAACTTTCTATAAAAGATCTTTTAAGTTACTTACGTCAAACATTTGAGAAATGGCAAACTTATGCACCAGTTTTAGAAAAGGATCTTAATAGACTTAGAAAGTTATTTACAGATGCTAAAAAACCCATTAATCAAGAAATCGTTAAACAAGAACAGATTAATAAAGAAAAAAAAGAATCATTGATTACACAAGTTAATGAAATCAAAGATGAAGATAATCAAGTATGTATAAATAAATTTAAAGATTTAAAGAACATATGGGTAAAAATCGGTCCAGCTGGGAAGAAAAATGATAATAAATTATGGTCTAAATTTAATAAAGCAGCAGACAAATTCTTTGTTGAAAAAAAACAAGTCATAAAAGATGAAATTGAATTAGTTAATAAATTAATAAATGATTTAGATTCTGGCGTTAAGTCGATCAATGAAACAGAAGATGAACTTACTAAGTTCAAAAATATTAGAAATACTAAAGAACTTACAGATATAAGAAATTTAATCAAAACAAAGAAATCTATACAACTTAAAAAACAAAATGAAGAAAAGTTATCAAAATATATTAATATCTATAATGTTCTTTTAAAAAAGGACTCATTAGATAACGTACAAAATGTATTTAAGGATTCTATATCTGAGTCACTTTCAAATAAAAAATCAAATCTAAATGAATTAGTATATTCATGCATCAAACTTGAAATTTTAGCTAAACTTGATTCACTAAAAAAATATCAAGATCTTAGAAACTCGATTCAATTAGAGCTACTTCAAAATAAATTTAAAAAAGCTAGCGGAACTAAATCAAATGATCTAGATTCAATAATATGTCATTTTATAGTTAATTTTTCTTCTGCTGATGAAAGAGCGGAACATAAAAAATTATGGAATCGGATGACTAAGTGTTTTGAGGTTCTTATTTAAGACTACTCATTATTTCTTTATGTCTTGAAGATGATAAAGAATATCCAAGAAAAATTAAAAATGGGACAACCATTAATAAAGTTGTTCCAGGTCCTTGTATAAAGGCTAGAGTGTAACCTTGCTCAGCTGTGGGATTAGCTCTATCAAAGTTAATAAATGTAAGAACTAATCCAGCAAAAAAAGATCCTAACCCTGCATTTAATTTCTGCATAAAGCCAACAGTTGCATAGAGAATACCTTCTTGCCTTTTGCCGCTTTGTAATTCAACCTCATCTGCAATATCTCCGACCATTGAGTCTCTCACCATAATACCCATAACATTTAAAGTGATAAGAAAAACAAGAAAGAAGCTTATAAAAAACACTAATTGCAT
>MDTC01120021.1_pt1 | contig 12990 bp, 14 predicted proteins | sample 811181 | NCBI WGS metagenome assembly MDTC01 (sample SAMN05326644, study PRJNA326480) | marine metagenome | isolation source: seawater | place: Pacific Ocean: North | collected 2011 | reverse complement strand
TTGCTAACTAACCGTACGAGTAATATCGTACCGAGAGTTCGAATCTCTCCTCTTCCGCCAGTTATTTAAAAAAGTCCTCTAGTATTACTGGCTCTTTGCTAATCATGTATTTATATACATTCATATTTTCTAAGACTCTTTGCACGTAATTTCTTGTTTCTTTGAATCTAATTAATTCTATCCAATCTATATAACTTAATTGGTTTTTAGTTGGATCTCCATTAATCCTTCTCCAAGTTTTCACTCTATTTGGTCCAGCATTATAAGCAGCAATAGCAAAAGGATAGACTCCACCATAATCATCTAATAAAGAGTCAAAGTAATAAGAACCTAACTTGATATTATAAATAGGATCATTAGTTAGTCCGCTGATACTATAAGGAAGTTTAGCTTGCTTAGCTACTATTTTTGCCGTGTACTTCATCAACTGCATCATCCCTCTAGCACCTGCATAACTGTTTGCTTTGCTATCAAATTCACTCTCTTGTCTTATTATTGCATGTATCATCTCACTTGGAGGCATAGATTTATTGTTAATTTCTCTTGGCGTTGAAATAATAGGATAATTATATTTTAAATAAAATCTTTTTTCATAAGATGCTTTTTTTGAAATTTGAATAGCAAAATCATATCTTTCTACTTCTGTTGCTAATTTTGCAGCTAGAACTTCACTTCCTTTTTCAATATCTAGTGATGCAAGATGTTTTACAACATCTTTTGAGTATTTTGTGTGATCTAATTCTTTTAAAATTTTAACTATTCTAACAAGTCTATTTTTTAAAAATTCTTTTTCGTAATCTTTTGTATAATTTGACTCTTCTTTTAAAGTAAATTCACCTCCGTAGTTAAGTTCTTTAAAACTTAGTTGTCCGTAATATGTTGTTAAAAATTTAGAACCCTGTTTAAAGTATTCTTCAGCTTTATTATTATTACCTGTTGCCTGATAAGATTTTCCAAGCCAATAAGCGCCTCTAGCCAAACTTATAGGATAACTTACGTTGTCATAAAAATTTAAAAAATGATTGATCGCATATTCTTGTGATTTTAGAAATGAATGAGCTATCCAACCAGATAACCATTCGGCTTCTGCAAACTCCGGTCCAGAAGAAAGCGAATGCTCACTTGCCACCTTATATGCCGTTTTATATCTTTTTTTATAAATTAGACCTCTGACAATACTTTCTCTTTGTTTCCACCATAAGTCGGCTCTAACTAATTCTTCCTCTGATTTATTGGAGTTATCATATAAGATTTGTAAAGAAGGCTCTAATCTACCTCGTCTATTTCTCCATTTGAGTCTATCGTACTCTAAACCTATATCATTTTTAAATCTAGCTGGAACTTTTGCTATAGCATTATCAACGCCATAAGAATTGCTCATTAATATTTGTCTTGCGTTATAAAGAGCTTTAAAATCATTTGGTAAATAAACGAGCATTCTTTTTAAATCCCAATATTTTTTTCCCCATGCTAAATAGTCTGCTCTTTTAATATGATCTTCGCTATCTAAAATAGACTTGAATTTTTTACGGTAAAATCTAAGTGAACTTTTATTTAAGTCAGCATTTATCCAACCTTCTTTAATAAGTTGTTTTGAATTATCTTTATCTTTTAAATCAAAAAATGCCTCTCCCAATTTAAGCTTACCTGTTCCACTTACTGGTGGATAATCATTAAACCATTTAATAATATTTTTTGGGGAAGAGCTTTTTAGGTATATTTTTTGTTCTGCTAAATACCTTAATCGACCTATTCTAGGAAAATCAGGGTTATTTCTTATAAAAGTTTCATAGGTTGAAAATGTAGCATTATTCGAACTTCTCATTAAATAAATCCATTGTACAAATTTGCTAAAATCTTTATCCTTAATTTTTTGAGATGTTTTATATCCTGTAATTATTTTTCCAGATTTTATTTGATCAAAAGCTATCTTCGCTCTGTCAAAGTCTTTTTGACTCAAATATTTAGATTTTTTAACTGGTATAGCCCTCTTTTTAACAGTTTTTGGTTTTTTTTGAGGAATAGTAAAATCTCCAATTTTTACTTCTATTTTCTTTTTTTCTAGCTTTTTAATAATTGGTTTCTCTTTTACTAATTCGTTTTCTTTAGTTTTGATAACAGGCTTACTTTGAGGTATTAAACTCTTAATTTTAGAATTATTATTTTCGACCTTTTTAAAGACCGAAGGTTTATCTTTTGGAAAAATGAATTTGTCATCAGCTAAACCAATGTGATTTACATCTATTAAAAGCAATAAAATAGCTAGACTAATTAATCGAATAAGCATAAATATAGATTATAAATAATCTTATATTGCTTTATGTTCAAAGGTTCAATCGTAGCTTTAATAACACCGTTTAAAAACAATAAATTAGATGAGAGTAATTATACTAAAATAATACACTATCATATTCAAAATGGGACAAATGGAGTGGTACCAGCCGGTACGACAGGGGAGTCTCCAACTTTATCTCATAATGAGCATAAAAGAGTAATTGAAATAGCAATTAAAGAATGCGCTGGAAAAATTCCTGTTATTGCTGGAACAGGCTCAAATTCAACTTCAGAAGCTATTGAATTATCAAAACACGCAGAACAAGCGGGAGCCGATGGTCTTTTAATAGTGACACCTTATTACAATAAGCCAACTCAAGAAGGTCTTTATCAACATTATAAAGCTATAAATAATAATGTTGGTATTCCAATTATAATTTACAATATTCCATCAAGATCAGTCATAGATATGTCGGTAGATACAATGGCTAGACTATTCGAATTAGAAAATATTAAAGGGGTTAAAGATGCTACTGGAGATTTGAATAGAGTAACTTTGCAATTCAACAAAATGGGTAAAGACTTTATTCAATTAACAGGAGAAGATGATAATGCGCTAGAGTTTAATAAAAGAGGAGGAGTAGGATGCATTAGTGTGACCGCAAATATTGCTGCAAAACTTTGCGCTGAATTTCATAAGGCTTCTTTATCAAATGATAATAAAACTGCAGAAGATATTAATAATCTTTTATCTCCACTTCACAAAGCTCTTTTTATTGAAAGTAATCCATCTCCAGTAAAATATGCTGCATCTCTTTTAAAGTTGTCTCCACCTGACGTGAGACTTCCTTTGGTGCAAGTAACTGAAACAACAAAGAAAGAATTAGAAAAAGCTCTTAAATTTGCGAAACTTCTCTAATGAAATCTAAAACCGCTTTTCAAAAAGTTATTTGCTTAAACCGCAAAGCAAGCTTTAATTATTATTTTAAGGAATTATTCGAAGCTGGTATTGTACTAAAAGGATCTGAAGTTAAATCATTAAGAATTGGAAAAGGAAGCATAGCAGACTCTTATGCTGTAGACATTAGGGGAGAAATATATTTAATAAATTCTCACATCCCATTATATAAGCAGTCCTCGTATAACAACCACGATCCAAAAAGAGAGAGAAAACTGCTTTTATCAAAAAAACAGATTAATACTTTAATTGGAAGAATAAACCAAGAAGGTATGACAATTGTACCTACCAAAATGTATTTTAATAAAGGAAAAGCTAAAATACAAGTAGCTGTAGGCAAAGGAAAAAAATTATATGACAAAAGACTTGTTAAGAAAAAAAGAGATTGGCAGAGAGAAAAGGCTAAAATTTTTAGATTAAAAAATAAATGATTTACCTTAATATAGGATCTAACTTACCTTCAATTAAAGGTGGAAGAAAAGATAATATTGAAAATGCAGTTAAATTTTTGAAAGAATTAAAATTCAATTTACTCGAAATATCTAGTTTTTACGAAACCCCATCTTATCCAAACAAAAATGATCCAAGATTTATCAACTTATGCATAAAATTAGAAACAAATCTTAGTGCAATAGATTTTCTTAAAGAAATTAAGGAAATAGAAATCAAACTCGGCCGAACACGATTAAAAAAAAACGAACCTAGAACGTGCGATATTGATATTATTGATTACAATGGTGAAATAATTAAGAATAATGATTTAATTGTACCGCATCCAAAATCACACTTAAGAAATTTTGTGATTTATCCTCTTAGAGAAATTGAACCTAATTGGACACACCCTATTTTTAATAAAAAAATTGATAGTTTTTTTGTGGAATTAGATAAAAATTCTCATAATGAGATTACAAGACTGAGTAAAAGTGATATATTATAAATATGATTAACAACTACGAACTTATAGACGAAATAAAGTCTTATAATAAATTTCTTAATCAAAACACTCTTAATAAAGCTTTTAAGTTTGCTATTGATGCTCATAAAAATCAAAAAAGAGATGAAGGAGTACCTTATATAATTCACCCTGTAGCAGTAGCAAAGATCTTAACTGACTTGAAGCTTGATAGCGCAACTATTACAACTGGACTACTACATGATACCATTGAAGATACAAAAGTTACCTACGAAACAGTAAAAAAAGAATTTGGTGAAGAGGTAGCCAACCTGGTGGAAGGTGTAACCAAAATATCTGCATTGGAGGATAAAGCCTCCACCGACTCTAAAGCAGAGAATTTTAGAAAATTGATAATAGCGACTTCAAAAGATATTAGAGTGTTATTAGTAAAATTAGCAGACAGACTACACAACATGAGAACTATTAAGTTTGTAAAAAGCAAAGATAAAATGGTGAGAAAAGCGAAGGAGACTATGGAAATTTACGCTCCCTTGGCAGACAGAATGGGAATGAATAGAATTAGAGATGAATTAGAAGATTTATCATTTGAAATATTAAATAGAGAAGCAAGAGATCTTATACAAGAACGACTAAAGTTTATTAAGAATAATAGAGATGATAACTTTAAAATTATTTCTGCTGAATTAATAGAACTACTTAAAGAAAATGGAGTCACTGCAAGAATTGCAGGAAGAGAAAAAACTCCTTTTTCTATTTGGCGAAAAATGCAAAATAAAAAGATATCTTTGGAACAATTAACTGATATTGTTGGATTTAGAATTTTATTGAATTCTGTTCAAGATTGTTACAAAACATTAGGAATATTGCATTCAAAATATTCTGCAATCCCCGGAAAATTTAAAGATTATATTTCCACACCTAAGATTAATAAGTACAAGTCCATACATTCAGCTTTAATAGGTCCACATAAACAGAGAATTGAAATTCAAATTAGAACACATGAAATGCATGAGTTTGCAGAAAGAGGTATCGCATCTCATTGGAAATACAAGTCTTCTGAAAAATATTCTGAACTTTCTTGGAAAGAATACGATTGGTTAAGAGATCTTGTAGAGATTATTGAAACAGGTAATAGTCCTGAACATTATTTTGAATTTACTAAACTTCAAATGTTTCAAGACAACGTTTTTTGCTTCACACCAAAAGGAGCAGTAATAAAACTCCCAAAAAATGGAACTCCAATTGATTTTGCATACGCTGTGCATACAAAAGTAGGTGATACTGCCATTGGATGTCAAATCAATGGCAAAGAAATGCCAGTTCAGACTATTTTAAAAAATGGTGATATGGTTAGAATTCAAACATCTTCAAATGTTTCACCTTCTTTACACTGGCTATCTTCATCTAAAACAGGGAAAGCTAGAGCTTCAATAAGAAGGTACTGGCAAGGTAGAAACAATCTTCAATCAACCAAGAAGAAGGTTTATAACACATCTTTAATAATTGATTTACCGCACAACCCTGGTGTATTAGGTGAAATTAGTAGTTTAATAGGTATGAACAAAAGCAACATAATAAATATCGAGCTATTGAAAAGAAAAGAAGATTATTTACAATTTTCTTTCGATATACAGATTAAAGATTTGAAAAATTTTACAAACTTGATAAGTCAAATTAAACAAAAAGATTATAAATTTAAAATAGTCAGACATAAAAATAAAAAAAATGCTTTCTTACAAAGAATCTTTGAAAATTTTAAAAGAAGCTAATGCCCTAATCGAAGGGCATTTTATACTATCTTCTGGATTGCATAGTCCACAATATGTTCAGTGTGCTCAATTAATGAGCAAACCGGATAAGGCAACTAAATTATGCAAATCTCTCTCAGAAAAAATAATTAAAGAATTTAGAAACTTCGATATAATATTATCACCTGCTATGGGGGGGATTATAGTAGGTTATGAAATTGGAAGATTGCTTAACAAAGAGACAATTTTTTCAGAAAGAGTTAATGGAAATTTTAAACTAAGAAGAGATTTTAATATTAAAAAAAAACAAAAAGTTCTTATTATTGAAGATGTTATTACCACGGGTAAATCTAGTTTAGAATGTTCCAAACTTGTAACCGATCAGGGAGCAGAAATTATAGGATATGCTTGTATTATTGATAGATCAAATGAGAAATCTTTAATTAAAGAAAAATTAATATCACAAATTAAATTAAATATTCCAACTTATTCAAAAGAAAATTTACCTGATAATTTATCTGTTATTAAAGCAGTGAAACCTGGAAGCAGAAATATTTAATGGGTAAAATCAGGCTTGGAGTAAATATTGATCATGTTGCCACTGTACGAAACGCCCGAGGAGAAACTTATCCCAGCCCATTAAGAGCTGCAATTACTGCACAAAAAAATGGAGCAGACTCAGTAACAATACACTTAAGAGAAGACAGACGTCATATCAATGAAACAGATCTTAAAAAAATTAAGTCTAAATTAAAAATTCCATTAAATCTTGAAATAGCAGCTACTAAAGAAATGTTAAATATAGCGTTAAAAAATAAACCACCATTTATTTGTATAGTACCTGAGAAAAGACAAGAAATTACCACTGAAGGAGGTTTAAATTTAAAATACAAAAAAAATTTTTTAAAATATGTTATAAATAATTTAAAAAAAAATAAATCACGAGTTAGCCTTTTTATCGAACCAAATCAAAAAGCTATAAAAGAATCAAAATTACTAAATGTAGATTGTATTGAAATACATACTGGGAAACTTTGTAATTTAATAAATGAAAAAAAGAATTATATAAGGGAACTTTCCAAGATAAAATCAGCGGTTAATTTAGGAAATAGTCTTGGTTTAGAAGTTCATGCGGGCCACGGTCTTACATTTAATTCAGCAAAAATTTTATCTACAGTAAAAGGAATAAAAGAATTTAATATTGGTCATTTTTTAATAGGTGAGTCAATTTTTGTTGGCTTAGGAAAAACAATTAGTAAATTTAAAAAAATTTTGAAATGATGAAAATATTTGGTATTGGTACTGATATAGTTAAAATTAGTAGGATAAAAAAATCTTTAAAAAGCAAAAATTTTTTAGAACGATTATTTAACAAAAACGAAATTGTAAATTGTAAAAAAAAATTAAACACTTTTAACTGTTTTGCAAAAAGATTTGCTGCAAAAGAGGCTTTTTCTAAAGCTCTAGGCACAGGAATAGCAAAAGGCATTAGTTTTAATGAAATAATGATTTTAAATGAAAATAATGGCAAGCCATTTATTAAGCTAATTAATAAAACAAAAAAAATTGTTGAAAAAAAAGTAAAGAATAAGAAATATAAAATTTATTTATCTTTATCAGATGAAAGGAATTATGCTGTTGCATTTGTTACTATCACAATATGAAAAAAAATAAAATATTTGCCACAATAATTGATAATTTAAAAACTCTTTTATTTGCTCTTATAATTGCAGTAATTTTAAGATCATTATTTTTTCAACCTTTTTATATACCATCTTCCTCAATGGAGCCCACTCTTCTAGTTGGCGATAGACTATTTGTATCAAAGTATGCGTATGGATATAGTAAACACTCATTTCCTTTTAGCCCTGGTATTTATAATAAGCGAGTTTTTTCTAAAGAACCCAAAAGAGGCGATCTTGTTGTATTTAAAACACCATCAGATAACAGGACAGATTACATAAAGAGATTAATAGGTTTACCTGGTGACACAATACAATTCGTAAATGGCGAAATATTTTTAAATTCAAAAAAGCTTTTAAGAAAAAAAATTGAAAAAGATTTACTGGTTAGGTGTGGAAACATTTCTTTTCCGATAAATCTTTTTGAGGAAACTTTACCCGATGGAAAAACATATGAGGCGGCTTATAGTAAAATTGGAACTTTGCTGAATTCAGATAAATATACTGTTCCTAATGACCATTTATTTTTTCTTGGCGACAATAGAGATTGTTCTAAAGATAGCAGGTTTTTATCAGAAGTTGGTTATGTGAATAAACTGAATTTAGTGGGCCAAGCTAAGATTATTTTTTTTTCAAACGATACAAAAAGTGGAAGTTTCTTAAAATTCTGGAATTGGAAAAATTCATTTAGACTAGAAAGGTTATTTAAAAGATTATGAAATATAAATTAGCAGTTTTAGAAAATCTTATTAATTACAAATTTGATTCAAAAGAAATATTTAAAAGAAGCTTAACACATAAAAGTTTTCATGAAGATATTAATAATGAAAAATTGGAATTCCTTGGAGACAGAGTTCTTGGATTAATAATTTCTAAAAATCTTCTTGCAAAATATCCCAATGAAAAAGAGGGGATAATTGATAAAAAATTTGCTAATTTAGTAAACAAAAAAAGATGCGCGGAAATATCAAATAAAATAAATTTAGTAAAATATATGTTTCTAGGTAATAACTATAAAAAAAAAGATCAAAAATATGACAAGATTTCTGGTGACTGTTTAGAAGCTTTAATCGGTGCAATCTTTACTGATGGTGGCTTAAAAAATGCCGAAAAATTTATTTTAAGATATTGGGAAGATTCTCTAAAATATTCAGATAATACATTCATTGATTCAAAAACTAAATTACAAGAATATTCACTTAAAAAATTCAAAAAATTGCCAACTTATGTTTTAATCAAAACATCGGGTCCAGACCATAAGCCGTTATTTAATGTAACAGCTAAAATTGTAGATTCTAAGAAAATATCGGCAACTGGTAAATCTAAAAAAGAAGCTCAACAAAATGCAGCAAGAAAATTACTTGAATTTTTAAAAATATGAATTGGGAGGATGAGGGATTTATATTATCTAAAAAAAAATTTAGAGAAAATGCTGTTTTATTAAATGTTTTTACGCAAGCTCATGGTAAAACAATAGGTATTGTTTATGGTGGAACCTCAAGAAAAATTAAAAATTATTTACAAATTGGAAATAAAATTTTTTTATCAAATAATACCAAAAACAATAATAAGATAGGCTATTTTAAAACCGAAATAATAGAAGCAGTAAGCCCAAAATATTTTGATGATAAAAAAAAATCATTTTGTATTCTTTCACTAACAGAACTTTTAGATTCATTATTACCAGAAGAACAATCTTATAAAAATTTATATATATCTTTAGAAAATATGATAGATAATTTTGAAAATGATTCTTGGTTAATAGCATATATATTTTGGGAACTTAACCTAATAAGAGAATTAGGATTTGGTTTTGAGTTTGAAAAAACTAGTTCAAATAATAAATTAATCTTGCATAAAATTGATAACATAAAATATGAAATACCAAAATTTATAATTAATAATGAAATACCTGAAACTCTATCAGAACAAGAAATTAATAAGTCATTAATTTTTACTAGAAATGTTCTTTTGAACAAGTTTTACTTACCAAACAATCTTTTTTTGCCAAAACCAAGAATAGTGTTTGAAAATTATTTTAATTAAACTTTTTTCTTTTCTTCAAGAATTCAAGCGCAAAATAGCTTACGATAGCTCTTGATCCTGCTCTTTTTAATGAAATTAAACTTTCATAGATTGCTTCTTCGTGAAGTATTTTATTTTTAATTCCATTTTTAATCATCGAATATTCACCTGAAACTTGATAGGAAAAAACTGGAACACTAAATTTTTGTTTTATTAAATTTATTATATCTAAATATGGCATGCCAGGCTTGACCATTACAAAGTCAGCTCCTTCTTTAATATCTAAACCAACTTCTCTAATTGCTTCATCATAATTTCTAAAATCCATCTGATAAGTCTTTTTATTTCCTCTTAAAAATTTTTTTGAACCAACAGCGGTGCGAAAGGGACCGTAAAAATTTGAGGCATACTTTACAGCGTAAGATAATATTTTGGTATCTTTTAAATTTCTTTTTTCTAAAGTTTTTCTAATTAATCCAATTCTACCATCCATCATGTCAGATGGAGCTATAACGTCGGCACCAACTTCAGCTTGTAAAATTGATTGCTTTTGAAGTATCTTAATAGTCTCATCATTATCAATTATTCCTTTATTAATAACACCATCATGTCCATGATTTGTATATGGATCTAATGCTACATCAGTCATAATACCAAATGATTTGTATTTATTTTTAATAAATCTAATTGCTTTACATATTAAATTATTTTCGTTTAGAGCTTCAGAAGCATTTTTATCTTTCTTTTTTGGAGGTGTACAAGGAAACAAAGCTACCATAGGTATTTTGTATTTTGATGACTCATCCAAAATTTTAGATAGATTATCAATTGTATACCTGTAAACTCCGGGCATATTATGAATTTTTTCAATTTTATTTTTTCCTTCAATTAAAAAGATTGGTAAAATAAGATCGTCACATGAAAGGCTATTTTCGGAAACAAGTCTTCTTACCCAATTAGAGTTGCGAACTCTTCTCAATCTTGTTGATGGAAACTTGCCAATTATCTTCATTTTTTTTAATATTGTTTAATGCGACAAATATAATATTATACCTTATAAGCAAAGTAATTTAATAAATTAATATGTCTCAATCAGCAATATTTAATGATTTTTACGAAGTTCCAGGATTAAACTTTGATATTACTAAATTAAGAGAAGATTTAGAAATAATTTTAAGTAAATCAAAATATCAAACTTTGGGCATTACAAACTTTGCGGCAATACCAATGAACAAAATACCTGGAGATGAAAATTCTATCCAAGGACATAATGTAAGAGGTATTTATTGGACGAAACCTGATGAAACAGGTAAAGAAGTTGCGAGAGACAAACCTATCGATGAATCAAAATATACTGAGTTACTTGGTGACTTTAAAAACACTTATTTTGAAGAAGTTTATAAAGTTTTACAATCTAAATTTAAATTAGGAAGAGTAAGAGTTTTGCTTAAAGAGCCTAGATCTACTTTAAGCTGGCATAAAGATCCCGAACCTCGTTTACACATCCCAATAATAACCAATCCAGGATGTAAAATGGTAATCGAAGACGTTGCTAAACATATGCCAGCTGATGGCAAAGTTTGGATTACTAATAATACAAGATATCACAATTTTTTTAATGGTGGAGAAAAAAATAGAATTCACATCGTTGCATGTATGCTCGAAAATAGATTCAGAAATTGAAATCATTTTTTAAAAGAATATGTATTTCCTCTGATCACGCCGGCTTTGATCTTAAAGATTTTATTAAAGACATTCTTATAAAATCAAAAATATCAGTAATTGATTTAGGACCATTCAATGATAGATCTGTTGATTATCCTGATTATGCAAAAAGAGTCTCAAAGAGGGTTAGCAGTAAAAAGAGTGAAATAGGTATTTTAGTATGCGGATCAGGCACTGGCATGGCTATTTCAGCTAATAAAACAAAAGGAATAAGAGCTGCAGTTGGATATAATATTAAATCTACGCAATTGTCTCGCAGACATAATAATGCTAATATACTATGTTTAGGATCAAGATTAACAAATAAAAAAGATATAGCTAAAATTTTGTCGAGTTTTTTAAATACAAAATTTGAAGGCGGAAGACACAAAAGGAGAGTAAATAAAATTTAGATGTCTACAGTAAGAAAAATAAGTACAATATTTAGTAATTTTTTTGATAAAAGCTTAAAAAATTCAGATAAAGAAATTTTTGAGTCAATTAACAAAGAATTTAATAGACAAAAAAATCATATAGAATTAATAGCTTCAGAAAATATTGTTTCTAAAGCTGTTCTTGAGGCTCAAGGCTCAGTTTTAACAAATAAATACGCTGAAGGATATTCAGGAAAAAGATATTATGGCGGTTGTGAGTTTGTAGATGTGTCTGAAAATTTAGCTATTGATAGAGCAAAAAAACTTTTTAATTGTAAGTTTGCAAATGTTCAACCACATTCTGGTGCCCAGGCCAATGGTGCAGTTTACTTAGCCCTAATAAAACCCGGCGATACAATTCTTGGTATGAGCTTAAACTCTGGCGGCCACTTAACTCATGGAGCGAGACCTGCTCAATCTGGAAAATGGTTTAATGCAATTCACTATGAAGTAAACAAAGAAACTGGATTAATAGATTATGAAAATGTAGAAAAATTAGCCATTGAACATAAGCCCAAAATTATTATTGCTGGTGGAAGCGCATATTCTAGAATAATAGATTTTAAAAAGTTTAGAGATATATGTGATAAAATAAAAGCTTACTTATTAGTTGACATGGCACATTTTTCAGGGCTTGTTGCCGGAGGAGCTTATCCCAATCCACTAAAGTACGCAGATGTTGTTACTTCAACAACTCATAAAGTTTTGAGAGGTCCAAGAGGTGGAATTATCTTAACCAATGATGAGTCTCTATATAAGAAATTTAATAGTGCAGTTTTCCCTGGTCTACAGGGCGGACCTTTAATGCATGTTATATCAGCAAAAGCAGTTTGTTTTAAAGAAGCGTTAAGCAATGATTTTAAGAATTATACTAAAAATGTTATCTCAAATGCAAAAATTTTAAGTGAAACTCTAGTAAAAAATAATTTTAAAATATTCTCAGGCGGAACTGATACTCATCTCATGCTTGTTGATTTAAGGCCTTATAAAGTTACAGGAAAAGATGCAGAAGAAAGTTTAGGCAGATCAAATATAACTTGCAATAAAAATGGAATACCTTTTGACACTGAAAGTCCAATGATTACTTCTGGAATAAGACTTGGAACACCTGCAGCTACTACAAGAGGATTTAAATCTCAAGAATTTAAGCTAGTAGGAGAATTGATTACTAAAGTTATTAAAGGTCTTTCCGAAAATCCTAAAGATAATTCAAAAATTGAAAAAGAAGTTCAAAAAGAGGTGATTGATC
>MDTC01096128.1_pt1 | contig 12990 bp, 16 predicted proteins | sample 811181 | NCBI WGS metagenome assembly MDTC01 (sample SAMN05326644, study PRJNA326480) | marine metagenome | isolation source: seawater | place: Pacific Ocean: North | collected 2011 | reverse complement strand
TTAGAAGAAGTTGCTAAAAAATATAATTTATCTCTTGTAAAACTAGCCGATTTTAGTGAAGAAATGGAACAAATTTCTAAATCTTCAATTACCTTTGGAAAAGCGGATGAATTAACAAAACACAAAGATTTACTTCAATATTCTTCAATGAATAAGAAGTTTATATTTCAAAAAACCGCTTAAACAAACATAGTATTATTTAATATAGTTTGAAATGGATACAATACAACAACTTGAAATAAATTTTTTATGTTCTAAACCAAATCATTTGTTTTTATATGGAAAAGACTTACAATGGAAACATATTAATGAAAATATAACAATTTATGATGATTTGATACTTTGTAAAAATAAGATAGAACAGCTCTATATCAGTGAATCATGGGATAAAGCAAAAAAAATAAATAATGATTATGAGTTAATACATTTACCGAATAAACGCGTAAAATCAGATTCAATTGCTAAATACGAACCCTTATCAAGAGCATTTTTTAAATTATGGGAATTATTACACTTATTTCCTAGCCCATTACAACAATCTGTTCCTGAACCGATTAAGATAATTGCTCTTGCTGAGGGTCCAGGAGGGTTTATTGAAGCAATGCAATTTTGGAGAAAACAATATGCACCATCAATACAAGACGAAATTATTGGTGTTACATTAAAATCAACAAATAAAGAGATACCTGGATGGAAAAAAGCGCGAAATTTTTTAGATAATAATCCGAATGTGTGTATTGATTATTGTAGTGATAATACTGGAAATTTATATAATGTAGAAAATTTACGATATTTACATAATCGTCATAAAAATACAGTTAATTTAGTAACAGCAGATGGTGGATTTGATTTTTCAGATGATTTTAACAATCAAGAACAAAAATCCTATAGAATTATTTTTTGTGAATGTATAGGAGCATTATCGACGTTGAAACAGGGTGGAATGTTTATCTGCAAAATTTTTGATACATTTAGTCGCACAACTATATCAATATTACAAATGTTAAAGGCACATTTTTCTAAGGTCTTTATTACAAAACCAAATACAAGTCGTCCTTGTAATTCAGAAAAATATGTTGTATGTGAGGGATTTCTAGGAATAGATGAAATGTATTTAGAAAAGTGTTTTATTAGTATTGGATTGTGGGCACATATTAAAGAAAAAAATCAATTAATCCATTCTATTTTTTGCGAAGATGAAATAGATCTTCATTTATTACGAGTAATGGAAAAGTTTAATCATCAAAATGCAGAACAGCAAATTTTTCATATTGAAAAAACACTAGAAAGCATTAAAAATAAAAAACATTTGAATACAAAATTATCCGTTCAAAAACGTAAAGCACTTGAATGGTGTAAATCATATAATATGGAAATTAATTGGAATAGTAAATATATAAAAAAATAGATAATGTATAGGTATCTTGTTAGGAGGGGTGGTTATATAATAGTATATTTTTCTTTGTTTATAATAATACTAGTATGTCTTATTACAGTTATAACAAACTTGATTACAATTCTGTTTCAAAAAAAGTAGCTCAAAAACCACACAAAGGTGATTATCCAGTTGATCCTATTCATGAGTTGGAATACTATAATCATCCTAATGTAAAAGCAGGAAAGGTAAATCCATTTCCAGCAATGATACCAAATGGCGGTATGTATCGTGGTGAACCTTGTACAAACCGCGCTCATATTCCAACACCAGTCGTTCATACTGGAGCTTATTTTCATCAAGTTCTTCTTTCATCTGCAAATCCACCACCAGGAGCACAAGAACAATATGTTGGAACAAACCGCACTGGAAATAACTACGCTGTTATGCCTGGCGTAAATTGGTATAATCCAGAAATGACTGGACCATACGAAATGAAAACAACAAAATAAAGATTGTGATTGTATCACTATTTCATATGATGATTAAAGAAAGCTAATGCTTCTTTTATATTTTTAAATACGAAATCCGCGCCTTGTGGGCGTGGAAATAATTGTGTAGCAGAATCACCAAGTATAAGAACGGTAATCCATCCAAGACGTTTAGCTACTTGTAAATTGATTAAGGTATCTTCAAAAAAGATAACTGATTCTTTCAAATTCATATTATTTTTTTGAATAAACTTTTTGTATATTTCAATATCTGGTTTTAAACCTTCTAATGAATCACGACCATCTATAAAATGAAATGTGTCTTGTAATCCCATTGTAACGACACTGTTATATGCATGTCCGCGCGTTCCATTTGTAAAAATACCTTTTTTCCCCGGAAGCATATCAATTCGTTGTTTTATTTCAGGGTCATTTTTTAAATATTTGTAACTGAATGGGATGTTTTTAGAGAGCGAATACAAGGTATAATCAAGGTCAAATATCCAGTAGACCATTCTATAAAGGTTATTGAGAGAAAAAATAGAGTTTTTTTCGGTGTGTATGATATAGAGAATTAATAGAAGATGGTTACAGAAAGAACATATGTAAAGCCTGTCTCAATGTATGCAGAAATAAATAATAATAAAGCTCAAAAAAAAGATTCACCAAAAAGTGCTGATAAATCTGCACGTTGTGATAAAATTTGTACAGACACTCTTAAAAAAAACGAATTAATAGAGAATACAAATAAAGACTTAGAAAGAAAATTAAAAGAATCTAATGTAGCTAAAACAAATTTACGAGGTATAATAGCAGAATTATGTGATAAAACACCAAATAAAACAGATAAATTATGCAAAGGTGAACCTACAGTAAACCCAAAACAAAACGGGACAACAACTGCTAATTATGAATACCAGGTTGAAGAGGAAAACCCGTATGGATTTTATAGTCCGTTTGCAGATGAAACTCAATCAGAAAATCCAACATATGTACAAAATACCCAAAGAAATAAGTTAGAAGAAACAGTTTATAGTGTTTTACAACCTGAAGAAGGTGCTAATGTTGAACTACCAGAAAAAGGTCCGCAAGGAACAGTTAGAAGAAATCCAGATCCAAATGAAAAAACAACCACAAATCCTGGAGATGTGGACCTAACCCTTTTTCAAGCAGCATCGGCAGCAGGCAAAAAACGTCGCACAATGAAAAAGAATAAGAATAAGAAATCAGTAAAAAAGAACAAAAATAAGAGAAAAGCAACAATGAAAAAAGATTTAAGAAAGAAACGTAAATCAAATAAAAAGAAATAAAAAATGGATAATTTATTATACGGATTAATACCAATTGGAATTTATTATCTAGCAGGTCTAATGTTTTATGGAGCAACTGCAATGTGTTGGAAAAAACGTGAAGAAGGATATACGTATATTAATGACACGATACGGCTTGAAGAACTGTAGAATAATCACATTCTAGTCCCTTTTCCAAATCAATATTATGATAATCCTCTTCATCGCGGTATACTTGGTCGTTGTAAAAATGGGGTCCACGAATAGATGCCTTAATTTCCTCACCGTAAGGAATAAAGTTCAACAAATAGAATAGACCATTGAATGAAAACATGGTTGTTTGTGTGAGAAATATCTAGGTTTTAGACTTATTGTGTTAAGAATGAATAACTTTTAAATCAATTTTTAGTTTGTTAATGTATTTTCTATATTTATTTAATTACTCATAAAGGAGTATAAAGAGTATTGTTCTACTATTGATATATCAAACGCGACAAAACTAGGTATGTGTGGAATCTTTTTTTATACGGCTATTCGCGATTCGCCTATGTTAACTAAAGAACAATTTGAATTGATTTTAAGTTCTTTAGATCATCGTGGTCCAGACGATCAAGGGGTATATTATCATCAAGATAAAACACCAGGAACAACAATGACCGATACTGTTATTATAGGTCATACGCGTCTTTCTATTAATGGTGTAAATGATGGAAAACAACCACTTGTTTCTGGGGATGGTCGCTATGTTTTATCTGTAAATGGTGAAATCTATAATCATCAAGAACTATGGAACGAACATTGTCCTACACGTATTCGTCGTTATAAGACAGATTGTGAAGTCATTATTCCATTATATGAAAAATTTGGACAAGATGTAGTTCACTATTTAGATGGTATCTTTTCCTTTGTAATTTACGATACAAAAGAAAAATCGTTTTTTGCAGCTAGAGATCCTATTGGTGTATTACCACTTTATTATAATCACGATTTAGGAACAGTTGATTTACTAGGACATTTTTTCATTTCATCGGAATGTAAATGTTTACGTGAGGAAGAAATAGACAATAAATTTTATTTACAAGAAAATACGCGAATTGTTCCACCAGGTCATGGACTTTACTTTCATCCAGAAATGGAGGGAATTCCTACACCACAACAATATTATTATCCAAAATGGGAAACTCAATCACTTAATCTAGTACCTAATGTAGATATGAATCTATTACAAGCAGTTCTTCGTGAAAAATTAACAAGAGCTGTAGATAAACGTCTTATGGCAGAAGTTCCATTTGGCGTTCTTTTGTCTGGCGGTCTTGATTCGTCACTCATTGCTTCAATCACAAGTAGATTAATGAAAGAACGCGGTCAAGGTCCAATTCATACATTTTCTATTGGATTAGATGGTTCACCTGATTTAATTGCTGCTAAAAAGGTTGCTGATTTTATTGGCTCTATTCATCATGAATACCATTTTACACCAGAAGAAGGACTTAAAAATTTACAAGCCCTAATTTATCATCTCGAAACATATGACGTAACTACTGTAAGAGCGAGTCTTCCAATGTATCTTCTTTCTAAAAGAATTCATGAAGATGGATTTAAAATGGTCCTATCCGGCGAAGGTGCAGACGAAGTACTAGGAGGATATCTCTATTTTCATCAAGCACCAACTATTTTAGAATTCCATAAAGAATGCAAACGCCGTGTTAATCAACTACATGCATTTGATTGTTTGCGTGCGAATAAAAGTACAATGGCATGGAGTGTTGAAGCGCGTGTTCCATTTTTAGATAAAGATTTTCTTGATTTTGCTATGTTAATTCATCCTAATTGGAAATGTTTTGAAAAGAAAGAAAAATGGGTATTACGTGCAGCATTTGATACACGAGATAATCCATATCTTCCAGATGAAATTCTTTGGCGTCAAAAAGAACAATTTTCAGACGGTGTTGGATATAATTGGATTGATACATTAAAAAATTATACACAAACTCATCCGTTTGTGCAACAAGTTGAACCAAAAAATAGAGAACGTGAATTTTATAAAATCTTATTTCACGAAGAGTTTAGTGAACATTTTAATGAAGATGAAATCATACAACATTGGGTTCCTAGAACAGACTGGGCTAATGTAGGTGAAGATCCATCTGGAAGAGCACAGCTTATTCACGAACAAACAACACAAAAAAAAGAGATTAATAATTTATCTAATAACCAAACTTCAATGCGAAAAATTACAACTAGTATTATTTAGGTTGTTCTGTAATAACAGTAACAGAATTCTCTACTTTAGTAGAAACAGAGCAATTAAAACACGCATTTTTTGTCTTTTTAGCGGATACGCCTAGACAGCAAAACACCCATATAGGTATAATGATTGGACTACTACAAATACAACATACCGCGTCACAACATTCATCGCCGTGATAAGGTCTCGAAGAAGGACGCATCTCTAGGATTTCCTTATAAGAATCTGGAAAACAAGTTTCATGCTTATTGGAAGGAGTTTGTTGAATCATTATGTCGTATATATTGTAGTATCTAATTAAAAATATATTCTTTAAACGAATCAATTTTTGACTCTATCCTATAGTATCAATTGTGATAATGCAAGTAAAATTACGATTACATTTTCACGTTTATCTTTTACCATTTTTTCTAAATCTTTTCCGATAATTGGAATTTGTTTAATTTTATCAGAACCTTCTTTTGTAAGATGAATAAAAAAAGAACCAATAATATAAACACTAATAGCACGAAATAATCCCATTTTCTTATATAGAAATGAGATAAATAAAATATAAAAAATGCTTATGTATTTATTACATCTTTTTATTGACTAGTTATTTTTGTTGTTGTTTTCTTTTTTTTGTTTTCTTTTTCTTATTTTTCTTTGTGCGTTTTTTCTTACCGCCGACACGTGTAACTGTGCGTTTATATGTTTCTAATTGTTCGAGAAATTTGCTACCTTTTAATAATCTATGATTTCTGGATTCCATCATTGTATTCAAAATAAACATATCTAATCTTTTATCGAGGTTTTCGTTTGCTTGTTTTATTTCTGTAGGTGATTTATTACTACGCAAATTTCTTTCTTTGGCACGTATTACTTGATCCCGTTTTTCTTTCATTAAATTTAAATAATATCTCATATGTTTACTTTGAATTTGTCTTATTTTTTGAGTAGCATTATTAGCTTTTTTATTACTATATTGTGATAATTTTCTAAAGCTGGATGCTATTTTTGTAGATTTAGATGCTTGAGCGCGTCGTTCTTCATTTTGTGCTTGTGTTCTTTCTTGTTCGACTTCTTTTAATAATGTCATAACTGTCCGTGTATTTCTGGCAGTTGCAGCAGCTTGCATTTTTTGTTTTAATTGTCTATCGCTCATTATATTATATAATTAATATAGATTTTATTACTATTATAGAATTAAATTATACCGCCATTTCAGCTTTAATATTCGGTTGTGGACAGTAATCAACTAGTTTAATATCATCATATACGAAATCACTTAAATTATCTTTTTCTTCGCAAATATGAAGTGCTGGAAAGGGACGTGGTTCGCGTTTCAAATTTTCCGCAACAGCTTCAAGATGTGATAGATAAATATGAGTATCACCAGTTACAACAGTTAATTCACCAGGAGTTAAATCAATATCTTTAAGATTACAAATAAGATGTACGAGAAGTGCTCCAGTACATACATTCCAGTTATTTGCTAGGAAATAATCAGAACTACGGAGATACACTTGAAGATTAAGTCGCTTATCTTTTTCATTTACGTAGAATTGATATTGAAACATACATGCTGGAAGAGATGCTTTATGAGTTGTAGCTGGATTCCATAAAGTAATTAGCATACGACGACTAGCAGGATCATTTTTAATTAAATCTAATACATTTTGAAGTTGATCGTATCCTTTACCAGTATAATCGTGTTCGCAACCTTGATATTCCGCACCAAAATGACGCATATTAAATCCATAAGTTTCACCCATATCTCCCTCTTTATAATGTTGTAATCCACGCTTATCTAAAAATTCACGCGTAGTATTTCCATCCCAAATATGAATACGTTCATTTTGTAGAATACCATTGTCGGTTTTCCCACTCATATAAAGTCGTAATTCTTCAAAAATAGCACGGAAAAATATACGTTTACTAGTCCAAATAGGGAAAGTATCAGTTAAATCATATTTCCATTGCATTCCAAAAAGACTACGAGTGCCGATACCTGTTCTATCAATACGTTCTTGACCGTGTTCAACAATTTGTCTCATAGAATCAAGAGCACGTTTTTCTACAGTGTTTTCCCATGGTGTTCTTCCGCGGGCGTCTGTATCTAATTTACTTTTACGGAAATATTCAATAAAACGATAATATGTATTTTCATCACGTTGAAATGGTGAAACACTCGTCATAATATATGGATCTTCTTCGCATTCTTTTTTTACATCTGGAAAAAATGTATCACAGTCATAAAGTTGATAAATTTCAGTAGCTATGATTGATGTAACTTTAGGATGATGAATTGCCTCATTATATAATTGAGCTCCACCAATAATAAACGTATTATGGCTGTTAAAATTCTGTGCCATTTTTATAGCCTCTGTAAGAGATGTTGCTAAAACACATCCTTCTTTTTCTGCATTAATCTTTCCAGAATTACTAATAACAATATTATTGCGACGTGGAAGAGGACGAAATTTTTCAGGAATTGATTCCCATGTATTTCTGCCCATAATAACAGAGTTCATAGGCTGAGGTACACAGTTCATGGTTTTCTTTTTAAAATGAGCCATATCACCTTTAAGATGCCATGGTAATCCATTGTCTTTTCCAATTCCTCTTGATTTTTTACAGTATGCGACAATAATCGAGACCTCCATTATAGTTGTGATTTGATATAATAGTTATATGTGTATTACACATTTTGTTTAAATTAAAAAAATATCAATTTTTAATTAACGTGTACATATGAATTAAATGACTCTTCCATTGTAAGTGAGGTCCACCAATAACCTTTTGGAATATAGACTAGATGACCGGGATAAGCTTCAATTTCAATGTAGGTTGTATTTTGTAATTGTGGAAAATTAATTAATGGATCTTTAAAGTAATTGGCTTGTGATACATTTGGATTCGTTGGTGAAGGATATAAATCAGATTCTTGTCTAGGAGTAAATAATAATATTTTTTTTACACCTTTAATTTGAGCGATACAAAAACAATCTTGAGTTACTTTTTGAAGAGGATTAACAGAATTTTCAACTTCTCCTCTAGAAACTACTTTTTTTTCTCCTTTTAAATCCGAAACATAGTATAAGAAATGGTCTTGTAAATTTTGGTTTAGCTTCATTTTTTCATTTTCTTCCATTTTAGTTAATTCAGACAAAGGATAATGTTGTATTTTATCAAATGCAATAGTAGTTCCTGTAAATATAGATGGACCCTTTTTAATAGAATCTCTAAATACATTTTTGTCTGGGTCTTCGGCAGTAATTAATTCAATATCTTCTTCTTCCCATTCTTCGCCTAAAGAAGACTTTTGAGAACGATAAAAATAAAAGAATATAATACAAACTCCAACAATAACAGATAATATTTGTAATAAAAATTTATCCATTCTAATTTTGTTTTTCTCTATAGTCAAAACATCTAAAAAAAAATAAGTAAACAAACTTAAAGATTATACCTCACTACTATTCATACAACCAATTACAAATATGTCGACTGATAACTCCGGTGAAACTTTCCAACAACCTGAGCGCGATTACATCGGGTTCGTCAAGTGGTTTAACAACCAAAAGGGCTTTGGTTTTGTTCGTGTTCTTACTCCAGGTGAACACTTCGAACAAGATATGTTCGTTCATCAAAGCAACATCCAAACTCATCATGAACGTACTTATCGTTCGCTTGTTCCGTCTGAATGTGTCGTCTTTAATCTTCGCGTAATTGAAGGTCCTGAATCTCGTCCTCAAGCTACTGAAGTTACTGGCGTCAATGGTTCTCTATTCTGTGATCGCAAGGCTCGTCGTGAGGCACTTCGTCGTAAGCGCACTCGCCAAAACCAAAGTGGTGAAGAAGTTGAATTTGAAGCTGAATCAGAACAATAAATCATTATTAACTTAAAAATATATCTCATAATAGAGAATATCTTATATTTTTCAAAACCAAATGGAAATTGGAGAAATCTGGATTTCTATTATATTGCCTATCATTATAGGCCCTTTATTTGTATTTTTTAAAACAATATGGGATAGAACTTGTGATTTAAAACAAAAAAAGAAGCAATTACTGTTTGATGATACACGTAGCCGATTAAAACATCAGTTAGATGATTTTTATTACCCCGTATATTTGAAATTACTATTGTTATATAGCTTGTCTTTTATTTTGCCTGAACCTGTGCCTGATAAAGATAGTTTAGATGATGCACAAGAATCAGTATCTAGTTCCGAAAGTGAATTTTGTTCATCAGACGAAGAATATTTACTATCTTCAACAAATGAAGTTTCTGGGCGGAGAAAATCAATAAAATATAAAAAAAAACGATGTCTAGCTTATTATAAAAAAGATAATGAGTACATAAAATGTAGAAATGTTATTCCTCATAATGGATTTAGTAAAATTTGTAAATGTTGTAGATGGAAATTTTTAAGTGGAAAAATAGAGATAAGTATACTAGATGAAAATGAAATAGAACACGATTCTGTATTTCATGTTCCTACAAAAAAAGATATAGAAACATACTCGAGAGAGGAATCATCATCACCTACTCATTCTATTTCTAGTAAACTAGATACAGTTAAAAAACGTACAAAGAGAACCAATCGTAAAAATAGTATACAATTAGATAATTTGAAAGATATTACAATTCAAATACCTGACTTTATTGATATATCTGACTTAGAAGATAATGAACATAAAAAATCAATTATAGAACAAATGAATATGCAATCAATATCTATTTCTGAAAAAACAATACCGATTATTGAATGTGCATGTCATAAATATTATAGTGAAATTGCGGAATCAATCGAAGAAAAAATACATATCATTGAGCCAAATACACGTTTAACAAAACACTTAATTCTATTTTTAAAATATGCAAAAATTCGTGATTTAATCCATGAAAATAACTTATGTGAATCTGATTGTAAACCAGAAGATTTTGGAGCAAAAAATAATATAAATGTTTTATTGGGTCATATTGAAGCAAATTTAAATAAATACGGAAATCAATATAAGACTTTAATGGAAAAGGGTATTATATAATCTTTTTCAGTTATACTACAATGTTAATTAAAATATTTTCATTTTTATTGTTATTACATACGGTCTCATGCAATAATGAAGAAATGATGTTAAAAAATAAATTAATGGAAAATTATGATGTAACAACAATTCCGAAATTAAAAGAGATGGAACCAATTGTATTGAAATTAGGTGTTGCTATACGTGCGTTTGAAAATATAGATCAAGTAGACGGAACTATCTTATCAAATATATGGTTACGATATTATTGGAATGATTATAGGTTAAAGTGGAATAGTTCATATTGGAATACTAGCCGAATTATATTAAATACAGATCCAGAAATTGATAATTTAATATGGACACCCGATATTTATTTGTATAATACGGCAGAACTACCAATGGAACAATTAAAAAATTCTCGTGTAATTGTGTATTCAAGTGGTGATATTATTTGGTCTAGACCAGGATTATTAAAATCAACGTGTAAATTTGATTTATCTTATTATCCCTTTGATATTCAAAAATGTCATATGCGATTTGGAAGCTGGGTTTATAGTGGGAATGATTTAGATTTACAAATTCATGAAAGTAAAATGGATATGAGTAATATGCAACTTAATGAAGAATGGAAACTTATAAATACTACGGTAAAACGAAATACAAAAGTATATGAGTGTTGTCCAGAAGAATATATAGATTTATTATTTAAATATACATTAAAACGGTATTCACAGCATTACGCAACAAATATTATTATACCTACAATTGCAACGAGTTCTCTTATGTTAATTAGTTTTATAGTTCCATGGGATTCTGGTGAACGTATTTCATTTGTTACAACCGTAATGTTATCTATAATCGTATTTTTACTCATTCTTTCTGAAAACTTACCTAAATCGGATGCTTATCCATTTTTATCACAATTAATTCTAGGATTAACAATATTCTCTTTAGTAAGTGTATTTTTTACTGTAATTATATCATCATTATATACACACAAGAAGAATAAAGGTATAGTATATCGGTTAATGGAATTACTCAAAATACGAAAAAAAACTGACTGTTCGAAAATAAAAAGTAGTTCAACCATAAGTAGATCAAACGATTTTAATTTATACGAAGAAGAAATGAATTTTATAGAAACAAATGAAGAAAATCAATCCACTACAATAGATGAAAATTTAGATATAATTGATGTAGATACAGTATTACAATGTCAATTAAATAAAAAATATAAACAATCTAATGAAGATAGTAAAAGTGCACAAACTATACTATCCGGAGAGTATGATTGTGAAGAAACCGCTGGTAATGTGGAAGCAATTTTTACATTAATCTTTTTTGTATCCTTTGTAATTTATTTAATTTATATGTTTGCAATCATACCTTAAATGCTTCCAGCTCTGGTAGATTTTGAATCTTATTTTTACTGATGTAAATAATACTTTTTTCTTTTCGCATAACACGCTCTTTTGTGTTTGTTTGTTTTTGTCTAATAAATTCTGGAACTTTAACTTCTAGATTATCTTTATATTTTTCAAAAATGCTATTGATAAAATGATATCCTGAATAGATTTGTTCTATACATCTGGCTCCAGTTATCATAATACTTCCGCTCTGAAATACGAATATAGTAATTTTTTTACATTGTCCAGGACCCTCACCGGTTCCTTTTCCAATGCATTTTTTATTACAAGGACACTTACCTGTAAAACTATTTCCAACTACATTATCCTTATTCCAAAACATTTTAATATTTACACCGGGATATTCACAAGCATCAAATGTTGACGATACATTATATTCATTCGTTAAAATTTTATGTAGAACACTGCGATTTACATCGTAAGAAATGTTATAATCTGAATTAATTAGTGCAATTTTAAAACTAGACATTGTAAGAGTATCAATATCCATATCTTCTTTTAAAATATCTGGATGCGTTTTGTAAATTTCTTTGATATAATCAATTAGTATAGCAACTGATTTTTTACCATTTTCAATCTTTTTTACACCGGTCATAGAAATAGAACCATTATTAAAAATTTTAATATTATTTTTAAACCCCAGTTCTGGGACTACAATAATTGTAATTTGATTCCAAAAGCGTCCTTTTGTAGGTTTCTTTTTATTGGTTCCTTTTTTTGTTCCTTTAATAATATTACCATCTTCATTCTTAAATTCAACATACTTTATATCTTCATTAATTTCAAGATATTCGGCTAATTTTTTCAAATAAATTGATGCATTAATGTTTCCATATGCAACATGAGTTGTTACGCGAATAGGACTAGGTTTGCTATTTGGATATAACAGTGCCTCAGACATTCCTGTGTGTCAGTGTTGTATTGCTTTAAGTTGTAGTTTATAATCTTAATTAATTATTGTTAATTTCTTTAAGTAGATAAAAATATTTCAATTTTTAGGTGGGTTGTGAAAAAATTGATTGTAATCTTAACCTAAAGATTATAGTATACTACAAAGTAAGCAAGGCAATACAGCTACGGTTATTACACAACTCAAATCATTATGTCCAACGGGAATCTTCTCCATATTGAACTAGTAAACTCG
>MDTC01200087.1_pt1 | contig 12991 bp, 9 predicted proteins | sample 811181 | NCBI WGS metagenome assembly MDTC01 (sample SAMN05326644, study PRJNA326480) | marine metagenome | isolation source: seawater | place: Pacific Ocean: North | collected 2011 | reverse complement strand
GGGGTTGGTTCACCATACCGATGGCGTTGAAGGCGCCAAAATCAGTATCGCTGAGGCCGAGAAGTTCTGACTAGATTTTAATATCGCCACCGAGTGCAGATTTGGCCGAAGAGACCCTCCACCATTCCTAAATCACTGTAAATCCATAAGGCGCTCTGAGCCTGACCACCTTTTCGCTCGAGAAAAAGCCTGCTTGCTTAACCCGGGTTAAAAGTCCAGCATATACTGAAATTCGACCGGCATGGTGGCCGGAAATTTTTAGATTTCCAGTTAATTACAAATGACGTCTGCTCCAAAATGACCGATCAAGACCAGAAAGATCGTAGAAAATACGGCTGGATGATGGTTGGCATCACCTTTTCCCTCACTGCCCTTAGTTTCGGTATCCTTTCCTCGGTCGGTATATTTTTGAAACCATTAGCGGCGGAGTTCGGATGGAGCCGGGGCGGATTATCCTTCGGATATACGACGATCACCCTATCGACTGCCTTCTCCGGCGTAATCTGGGGCATCATTGCCGACCGTCACGGTACTCGTTGGATAGCTCTATTTGGCGCCTTTGCCATGACCATTGCGTTGCTACTCATGAGCGGCCTCAACAGCTTATGGGAATTTTATTTGTTTCATCTGATGTTTGGCGCCCTTGGTCATGGCGCGTTATCCGTGCCGCTTTACGCCAACGCCGGTTTATGGTTTACGAAAAATATTGGCCTAGCCCTGGGCGTCACAGCAGCCGGTGGTGCATTCGGCCAAGGCGTGGTGCCAATGGTTGCCCGCGTTTTAATCACCCAATTTGGCTGGGAAACAGCCTACCTAGTCCTTGGAATCGGATATTTTATTATAGCTCTCCCGTTAGCACTCATGGTCCGCGATGCGCCGCGCCATAAAGTAAATGAACATGATGGGCGGCCATTGATGCGAGACGGAACGATTTTTCCACTGGCGCCTGTTTCCGTGATAATCTGGCTATCAAGCGCCGTTGTATTTTGCTGTATCACCATGTCCGTACCTATCGTTCACCTGGTTTCCCTCCTGACCGACCGTGGCATATATCCTGAAGTGGCCGTATCGGCTCTGCTGGCTTTGATGATTGCGGGTGCTTTTGGCCGGATCATTGGCGGAAAACTTACCGACATGATCGGCGCCTTGAAAGGATACACTTTCATGTCCGTCGGACAGACAATATTGGTTTTCGGCTTTCCGCTGATAACCAGCATGACCGCGATTTATGGTTTGGCAATTTTGTTCGGCACATTTTATTCGGGCGTCATGGCCTCATTTATCATTTGCGCACGGGTAATGATCCCAGCGCAATATATGGCTCGCTCAATGTCCATCATTGCTATGTTCGGTTGGTTCGGCATGGGATTGGGCGCTTGGCAAGGCGGCTTTATGTACGACATTACCGGCGACTATTTCTGGTCCTTCACCATCGCCAGCATAGCTGGCTTGATCAATATCTGCATCCTGTTGCTGTTCACCCAACATATACGGCGCGCCAAAAATAAAACAGGATTTGTAAAGGCCATGGCCTAAGCACAGCCCAACTCCTCCGGCATATTACTTTATGTATAAAATATTTTTCTTTCCCAAAATAGTCTGATTCGTTGAATCTGTTCTCATTTTCACTAATATTAACATAATAAACCCATTGCAAAAACAACCATGTGACGACGAGAACACAACCATATTTTACGGTCGGCGCTTAAAGCCCAGCCAAGCATTCCGCACGTATTAAGCAGGCTAAGGCCAATATCAAACAAGACGAGATCGCTAAGAAAAGTTCTGGCATCAATGATTGGAACAAAGTTGGCCACGATATTGAAGGAAGAAAATGGCGTATTCCCCTCGAAGACGAGTTGGAGAGGCTCGAAAAATGGCAACTTCAGCATGAATTACAGTCGCCGCAAGGATCTAGAAAAGTAGCTCGTTCTGACGTTGATGCGGCTCATGCCCACTTAAAACGAAAAGAGCACTAGAGATTACTAAAACACCGCAAGAAACGCTGAAAAACACTTTTTCTAGCCTAATATCCCCAATTAGATAAATAACAATAGAAACTTATACAGATAAACAGGGCCAGGCCCTGGCGTTGGAAAAATTTGGCCAACTGCGCCACGGAGATTTGTGGCTGTCCGGAGAAGGACAGAACTTGGGCTACCCCTGACCAAGGACTTGGTGGGAGCCCATGATGGCAGTCTGGAAATTGAAATCGACAAAGGTAGCAAAGTTACCTTCAGCTTACCTAAACAACGTGTTCTAGAAAGAAATTCCGGCTAAACGTCTATTTGCTGACGTCGATAACGACTCGGCCGCTTATTTTCCCGGCCAAAATTTTATCACTCAAGTCGGGTAATTCACTTAAACCCGCCGCCGATGAAATGGCCTCAAGCTTCTCCAGTGGCAATTGCCGGGACAACCGTTTCCATAAATCGAATCTTTTGGAAACCGGATAGCTACCGGAGTCAATTCCCACCATTTTGACGCCGCGGAGTAAAAACGGAATGACGGTGGCTTCGAACTTAGCCGAGGCGGCGAGTCCAACACAGGCACAGGTAGCACGGCTATGCAGTCCGGCAAGAAGATTGGCGAGTATAACGCCGCCGACATTATCGACCGCCCCCGCCCAACGCGCCGAACCCAATGGCCCTTTGGGCAGCGTCTGCAATTCCTCCCTTGAGACAATTGACGAGGCGCCTAGATCTAAGAGGAATTGACCAATCTCGGGCCGACCCGTTGATGCCGCAACGCGGTATCCAGCGGAGGCGAAAAGAGCGACGGCAATATTGCCGACACCGCCCGCCGCGCCGGTAACCAGAACTTCCCCTTCGTTGTCAGGCGAAAGCCCCTGTTCCTCCAAGGCTGCCAAAGCCATCATGGCGCTGAATCCTGCCGTTCCGATGGCCATGGCTTGGTGGCTGCTGATTTCATCAGGCAATTTTGTAAGCCAATCGGCTTCTAGCCTGGCATATTGAGAGTAACCGCCCCAGGCTGCTTCGCTCGCTTTGAGACTTGTCATCACAACGCGATCACCGGGCGAAAAATCAGGAGAATCAGAATCCAAAACCGTCCCGGCCAAATCTATGCCGGGAATGTGGGGCCAGCTTTTCACGACACCACCCTGCCCTTTAATGACAAGTCCGTCTTTGTAGTTGATGGTCGAGTAGTCCGTTTGGACCGTTACCCCATGTTTTGGTAGGTCGCCAAGTGAAAGTTCCTCGACTGATGTCGTAAATTTTTCTTCGTTCTTTCTGACTACCAAAGCCCTAAATGAAGTTATCTCGCTCATACAATATAGATTCTCCCGAAAATTACCCTACCGGATTACCCATGACATCCAACGGGCACGCATTGAACCACTATTTTAGACTACGCTGAGGCTGGGCTTTAACATTTTGATCTATTTGAATTACTTTAGTTATAATTATCTAATTTCGTGTAAATTGCTATGATTGCAACCATAAAAACAGTCCCATAGTCAAAATCGGCAAATCAACTTGATACGAGAGGCCCATTCGGTGGAATTCGAAGTTAGACAGATGTCGCCCGCATGCGGCGCAGAAATTATTGGCATTGATTTACGGCAACAACTTCAACCTGAAACGGTGGCAGCCATTCGCGATGCCTGGCACAAATATCATGTGGTTGTCTTCCGCGACCAGGAGCTCTCGGATTTAGACCAAATTCGCTTCGTCGGTTATTTAGGATCGGTCGGCGAATACATGCGGCCCAAAGATCTTCAGGAAAGCGATAACCATCCATCGGTTATGATGATCACCAATATCCGGGAAAATGGCGAACCCATCGGTGCTGTACCCGATGGCGAGATGATGTTTCACACCGACACGACTTATGCCGAAAACCCCCATGACGCCACCACCCTGTTCGCCATGCAGGTGACGAAAGATGGCGGCCACACACTATTTTCCAACCAGTACATGGTCTACGATGCTCTGCCCGAAAAAATTAAAACAACATTAGCCGATAAACAGGCGATGAATGTTTTTGAATTCGGCACCGCCGTAAAGACCAAACACCGCTACGACCGTTCGACATCACCCCATCATCCTCACCCGGTATTTAAACGTCATCCGGTGACCGGTCGTCTGGCAGTCTTCGTCTGCCCGCTTTTAACCGAGGAAATTATCGATTTTCCTGAAGACAAAGGCGAAGAGATATTACAGTTGATCTATCAATACCAGGAAAGGCAGGAGTTCATTCTCGAACATGTTTGGCAAAAAGGTGATTTCGTCATGTGGGACAATCGCTGCCTGGTTCATGCCCGCACCGATTTCCCCCGTGACCAAACGCGCCAATTGCGGCGGGTTACGATGCTCGACGAAAGATTGGCCTGAAATCGTCAATTATTGTTCCGTGACTTATGGTTTGCGGCAATTGAGTTCGTGATTGAGCACCACCGCACGAACCGTTATGTTGATAATAGACGGTTTGCATTTTCTGGGGAGGGAATTAATCATGTCTAATGTTACAGACGGCACGAAAGCTGTTCTCGAACGGCATTTACTGGCGTTCGCCGCCCGTGACGTTGACGCTATCATGAAAAATTATGCCGACAATGCGGTTATTCTGTCGGCCCGGGGCATCGTTCGTGATCACGATGCGATCGCCAAGTTTTTCGCCGGATTTATCAAATACACGCCACCGGAAGTTCAGGCGCAATTTGAACTTATTCATCAGGATTGCGAGCAGGATATCGCCTACATCGTTTGGAGCATGGGCGACAATACACCTCTGGGGACAGATACTTACCAGGTCCGTGATGATAAAATCTCAATTCAAACTGTAGCTGTTCATCAGCTTTAATCTGGGTCGTATCGAGGAGAGGATTAAATGCTGAAAGGGTGTATTGCATGGCCGCCTGAATTCGCCGCAATGTATCGCGAAAAGGGCTATTGGGAGGATATTACTCTCAACCAAATGCTTGAAAAATCAGTGAAGGAATATGGCGCGGAAGACGCTATCGTCGATGGTGAAAAGCGATATTCCTATCTGGAAGTTCAGAACAATATCGAAATTTTGGCGGCTCATTTTGCAGACATCGGCTTAAAAACCGATCAACGGGTTGTCTTCCAGCTGCCCAATTCTGCAGAACTCATTTTCGCCCTGTTCGCGTTGTTTAAGGTGGGCGCCATCCCGGTCATGTCCCTGTCGCCCCACCGGGAAAATGAAATTCGCCATTTCGTTAAACACGCCGAAGCCGTGGGCTATTTCTTTCCTGACGAATATCGGGGCTTCGACTACCGGGACATGGCCGATGAAATTAAAGCTGAGAGCCCTTCCCTCGAATACCTGTTTGTCCTGGGGGACGCCGGACAGGATCATATTTCATTGGGCGCACTGCTGGAGACCCCGCCCCCGCAAGATATGGATTTAACCGGGCGATCAATGGCGGCTGACGATGTGGCTTTGATGTTATTGTCAGGCGGAACCACTGCCTTGCCCAAACTGATCCCGCGCACCCACAATGACTATGTCCTGAATTGCACGGCAAGCGCCCCGCTGAACGGATTGGGGGATCGGAAATCGTATCTTGCCGTGCTTCCCATGGCGCACAATTATACCTTGGCCTCACCTGGTCTGTTAGGCACGCTGCGTTATGGCGGCAAGGTGGTGATTGCGCCCGATGTAACGCCAGAAACGATTTTCCCGTTGATCGAAAAAGAGAGGATAAATGTTGTTCCAGCCGTTGTACCCATCATCATCAACTGGCTGAACTCGAATATACCCGAAAAGCACGACCTATCCTCCTTACAGGTTATGAACAATGGCGGTATCAAACTGCAACCGGCCTTGCGGCAAAAAATGGAAGAGAAATTCGGTTGCCGCTTTCAGGAAATCTACGGCACGGCCGAAGGATTACTCAATTTCACAGAGTTGGACGCTTCAGAAGAGCTGCGCTATACCAGTTCGGGTAAACCGGCCTGCGCTGATGATGAAGTCAAGGTTGTGGATGAAGATGGCAATGAGCTTCCCGAAGGTGAACTCGGTGAACTGATCGTCCGCGGTCCCTACACCATCCGGGGCTATTACAATGCGGCGGAGAAAAATGAGGAAGCCTTTACCGCCGACGGTTTCTACCGCATGGGTGATCTCGTGCGTATGAAAGATGGCTATATCTGGTGTGAAGGCCGCGTTAAGGACCTGATCAACCGGGGTGGTGAGAAGATCAGTTGCGATGAAGTTGAAAACTTGGTGGTAACGAACCCCAAAGTAAAAAGCGTTGCTCTGGTCGCCATGCCTGATGAAATGTTCGGTGAAAAAGCCTGTGCTTATGTACTGCTTCATCCAGGCGAAAACCTTAGCTTTGAAGAGCTCAATGAATTCCTACTTGAACGGAAAATTGCTAAATTTAAATTACCGGAAAGGCTGGAAGTGGTTGATGAATTTCCTTTGAGCCCGGCCGGTAAAATTCTCAAGCGGGATTTACGTGAAGACATCACTCGGAAACTAGAAAAAGAGGCACGATAGTATGAATTTAGGTGACAAAATCACCCTTGTTACCGGCGCGGCGTCGGGCATAGGTCTGGAGACGGCAAAAGCCTTCGCTGAAGTAGGCGGCACTGTTTACATGGGCGATCTCAACGAAGAAAATGGCGAAAAAGCTGCCGAAGAAATTCGCACCACCGGCGGTAAGGCGGCATTCATCCGGTTGGATATCACCGACGATGCCTCCATTGCCGCCTTAAGAGAGCAAATAATCGATGAATCCGGCCGCCTCGACGTGCTGGCCAATGTCGCCGGTTGGGGGCATACGGAATTCTTCGTCGAATCCAATCCTGCCGAATGGGACAAGGAAATCGACATCAATCTCAAAGGTCCAATGAAAATGTGCCATGCGTTTGTCCCAGGCATGTTTGAACAGAAATACGGAAGAATCGTCAATGTGTCTTCTGATGCCGGCCGAGTGGGCAGCTTAGCCGAATCCGTCTATGCTGGCGCCAAGGGTGGCCAATTAGCTTTCTCCAAGGCCCTCGCCCGCGAAGGCGCCCGCTACAATGTGGCCGTCAATTGCATCTGTCCCGGTCCTACTGAAACGCCACTGTTGGCCGATACGGCAGAAAATATCCAAGAGGCTTTGAAAAAAGCCATCCCCATGCGCCGTTTCGGTCAACCCAGGGAAATTGCCGACGCCATTCTGTTTTTCGCCTGTGAACGCTCCAGCTACTGCACGGGCCAGGTTCTCAGCGTATCCGGCGGCCTCACCATGGTGGATTAACGTGAAGCGTTCCAAACCTGCACTTTGAGTTCCAAGCCCGATTGTGTTAGTCAGGCCCAGGTAAACCTAATCTAACTTCGAAGTGCAGAACAATAGTGGCAGAGACTAAAACTCATGAAGACTTAGCGCGATCGGAAAATGTGCAAAGCGGTTCCGACCGTACGTTCGGTTTTGTCTTTGCTTCCGTCTTATTTATTATCGGGTTCGGGCCACTTTTATCCGACGGGCCTCTGCGCTGGTAGGCAATTGCCGCGGCGCTGGTGCTAGTCGTTATTTCGCTAGCTGTTCACCGGTTATTGATTCCGCTCAATCGAGTGTGGTTTATATTTTGATTGTTGCTTCATAGAATTGTCAGCCCGATTGTTATGGCCCTTTTGTTTTACCTGATCGTGGCGCCTACAGCACTGATCATGCGTGTTTTTGGCGGAAAAATCAGCGCCGCATTTTCAAAAGTAACATTGGGTCAGAAAATATTCTCTACTTCAGTGCACCCGGTATGAACATTTCCGTGAAACCGTAGCCAGCCTCTTCGGGGATGCGGAATATTGAGCCCCCTTCCGTCTCCTCCGGCACAGGCATGATGGTTGTGATTTTGGTTTCGCGGGCGGTAACGAGAGCGCTGCCGCAATCGGCGGACTCTCCGAGTTTGGTCAAATTTGCCCGCGTGGCGAAGACGACGATCCGGCGTTTTTCGACAGCGTCCTCAAGGGCCTGCTGAGGCTTAATCCATAGAGAATCGGTTGTCTCACCCTCATCGTGAGAGGCAAGCTGTTCACCGGGCGATCTGACCACGTAAAACCAGGTATCGAACTGCTTGTGAAATGCAGGCGGCGTTATCCAATGAGCAAAAGGTTGCATGATATCGCAGGCGTATTTTATATTTTCCTGAGCCGCCATTTCTTTCATGGTTATCTCACCATCATTAAGTCGGTCACGATAAGGCTGCAGCGCAGCACTATGCTCCCCATTCAAAAAAGTATCGCTGCCGTCTTCTCGCGCTAACAACACGCCAGATTCCTCGAAAGTTTCGCGGATTCCGCCGATACGCATGGCCAGCTGCTCGCCCGTCAACTCGTCTCTCACCGTGCAGAATTGTCTTATATCCGGATCGGAATCCGTTATATCCAGCTTGCCACCAGGAAACACCAATGCGCCGCCCGCGAAATCTATATTTTTGTGGCGCTTCACCATAAATACTTCTAGACCGTCTTCGCCATCGCGGATCAACAGTACAGTGGCTGCCGGAATAAGCATTTTTGTCTCCAATTTCATATTTGCCCTTTTGATATAGCCGATTAAATTTAGTTCGGCTATCGAACAATTTGGTTTAAATAAAAGAAAAAAAATGCTATTGAGGCCAGGAGATTAGATAGATACGCCAATCGAGTGTTCCAATTTGTGAAACATTCGGCAAACCGTACATTGTAAGGTCCGAACTGACTGATACAATAGCAGCTAGAGGCTAGGATTGGCTCAATTAATTTTTGGAGAATAATGAAGTGAAAGACAGTTTAATAGCGGGCGTCACGACCACTCGGATATTTGAAGTCGTCCCCGAAAATTGTATCGGTTTTATGGGCGACGAAGGCCGTGTTTATGCCACTCCCTACATGATTCGGGATATTGAACAGACTTGCCGAGATTTTCTGCTTGAACATATTGATGACAACGAAGATTCCGTCGGCACCCACGTAAACGTTTTCCACACAGGTGCGACAGTCGAGGGCGACAAGGTCGAAATTACGATCACTATCACCGAAGTCAAAGGCCGGGCCATCACCATGGAAGTCGCTGTAAAGGACTCTCTGGAAGACGTAGGAAAGGGCACTCACAGCCGTTTTGTTGTCGACAAACAGACCACTTTCGAACGCCTGTCGGCGAAGCGGGAACAAGTATTCGGCGGATAAAAAGATGGCGCAAAATGACGGAGTAGCTGGAACTGACAAAAAAACAGTTCCAGTTTTTTGCTATCAGTGCGTCTCCGGCCCCGATCTTCTAAAAGTCGAAGTGGAGGACGGTGTTGCAACCCGGGTCGAGTCTAACTACGGCATCGGTGATCTGCACCCCGGTTGCGGCCGGGTCTGCGTCCGAGCTTACGGCCTGATTCAGAAAACGTATAATCCAAACCGGATCAAACAACCCATGAAGCGGACCAATCCTAAAAAGGGCCGCGATCAAGACCCTGGATTCGTTCCGATATCCTGGGATGAAGCGTTGGATACCGTCGCCGGCAAGATTAAGGATATCCGCGAAACCGGTATGACGGATGAATCTGGCTATCCTAGGATCGCCGCCAGTTTTGGCGGCGGCGGTACACCAACCCAGTATATGGGTACCTTCCCGGCCATTCTGGGCGCATTAAAGAAAGTTGATCTGGGCTTCGGCGCAGGTCAGGGTGTCAAATGTACTCACGCCGAGCATCTATATGGTGAACTTTGGCATCGGGCCTTTATCGTCTCTGCCGACACGCCTCGGGTTAATTATGTCATTTCCTGCGGCGACAACGGCGACGCCTCGGGTGGTGTTGCTGGTATCCGCCGCCATGCCGATGCCCGAGTGCGCGGTATGAAGCGCGTGCAAGTAGAGCCCCACATGTCCATTACCGGTGCGCTTTCCGGCGAATGGCTGCCCATCAAGCCCAAAACCGATGCTGCCTTTTTGTATGCCTTAATCAACCACATAATCATTGGTCAAAACTGGCGCGAAGTCTGCGATGTGGCGCGCCTCACTGAGGATACCAATTCTCCCTACCTCATCGGTTCCAACGGTTATTTTTTACGTGACCCATCAAGCCGTAAACCGCTCATCCTTGACCTTGCCGACAACAAAGCCAAAACCTTTGACGCCAACATCGCCGATCCGGCCATGGAGGGTACATATAAATGTTCCGGCCTGGAAATTGGCGCCGACGGCAAGGAATGGACTCACGAAAACACCGAGGTGCAGCCTTCGTTCCAGAAATTGCTGGATCATATGGCCCCCTATACGCCGGAATGGGCTGCTGAAGAATGCGACGTTCCCGCGGACCGTATCCGCAAAGTTGCCGACGAATACCTGGCCGCCGCCTGCATTGGCGAAACCATTGAGATCGAAGGCAAGACCATGCCTTTCCGGCCCGTGGCCGTGGTGTTGGGCAAAACGGTCAATAACGGTTGGGGCGCTTATCATTGCTGTTGGGCGCGCACCATGTTGTTGACCCTGGTGGGCGCGCTGGAAGTTCCCGGCGGTACTTTAGGCACCAACGTTAAACTTAACCGTCCTGCCGACGACCGAAGCAAATCGGCGAGCCGGGGCAACGATGGTTTCATGAAGTTTCCCTTTAACGAAACCACCAAAGAAGTCTGGGCCAAGGATCCCCATATTCGGAACGCCTATAAAACGCTGGTGCCATTGGTTGGCGATTCCCCTTGGTCAGCGGCGCTAGGTCCCGCCCATTTACCGTGGCTATTCCAAAAGGAACCACCCAAGAACTGGCCTAAACCGACCAAGCCGGATCTCTGGTTTTGCTACAAAACAAATCCGGCGATATCTTCCTGGAATGCACCGGAGGTCGCTGAGCGGGTCGCTGAATTCCCTTTCACCGTTTGCTTTGCCTATACGATGGATGAAACCAACCACATGGCGGATATTCTCCTTCCGGACAACACGGATTTGGAAAGCCTTCAAATCATCCAGCTTGGCGGCACCAAATTTGTCGAACAGTTCTGGAAAGCCGAAGGCTACACCATCCGCCAGCCGGTCGGTGATAAAGTAGTCGACAGCATGGATATGACAGATATCTCGACGGAAATAGCCAATCGGGCGGGATTTCTCAAGGAATACAACGAATACATCAACAAAGGTGCTCACGGCGTTAGATTGCGGACCGGCCAATTCAACTACTCCATTGATGAAGACCGTCCCAATACCTGCGAGGAAATCTGGCAACAATCGGCTTTAGCTGCCAGCCATGTTCTCTCCGACGGCAAGGAAATCCACGACCTGGAGTGGTTCAAGGAAAACGGCTTCATGATGAAGTCATATCCGGAAGAAAAATGGTTCCTGTATCCCCATCTGAAAGAGAACGGCATCAGGTTCGAGCTTCCTTACCAGGAACGTATTCTCCGGCATGGGACTCAACTGGCGCACCGGCTCCATGAAATCGGTGTCGAATGGTGGGACGAACAGTTGAAAGAATACGAACCGCTGCCGACTTATGAGCCCTTTCCCGACATCTGGTCGGAGCACATCAGGGAAAATGGGGGCGATCCGGACGACTATCCCTTTGTTGGCCTGACGTCGCGCTCGATGCAGTATTCCTGGGGTTCCAACGTGGGCATACCCATGATCAACGAAGTCGCTCACAATATCACCGGCCACAAGGGCGTCATTATCAATGCCACCAAAGCCCGTGAACTAGGCATCGAAGAAGGTGATCCAATAGTTTTGGAATCCATAACCGGTCACACAAAAGGTTACGCTGTCCTCCGAGAAGGTGTTCGGCCCGATACATTAGTGCTAATCGGTCAATTCGATCACTGGAAAACGCCGTTCGCCAAAGACCTGAAACTGGCGAGCCTCAATTCCCTGACGTCTCTTTCCATTAAGTTGACAGACTCGACGGGCAGCGGCGCCGATCATGCGCGCATCAAAATAACCAAGGGCTCCGGCCCCAAGCGCAATGACAGCCGGAGGGTGGCATGAACGATCTAAGCAAAAAAAGATGGGGCATGACCATCGACATCAACCGGTGCGTCGGCTGCCAGACCTGCACCATCGCCTGCAAACATGCCAATGATACCGTCCCCGGTATCCAGTGGCGTAAAGTCCTGGACGTTGAATCCGGTAAATTCCCCGACGTGGAGCGTTTGTTCCTAGTTGTCGGCTGTCAGCATTGCGCCGAGCCGCCCTGTGTTCCTGTGTGTCCCACAGGCGCCACCAAACAGCGGGAAGATGGCCTGGTCACCATGGATTACGACCGCTGCATCGGCTGCGCGTCATGCGCCGTGGCCTGCCCCTATCAGGCCCGGACGATCGCCCACAAACAGGAATATTACTACGGCGTCGAAACCGTTCAGGAAAAAGCAGTCGCTCATAAAGACCGATTCGGCGTCGCCCAAAAATGTACTTTCTGTATTGATAGGGTCGATGATGGCTTGGCCGCCGGGCTCAAGCCTGGGGTTGATCCCGAGGCCACACCGGCCTGTGCCGCGTCCTGCATTTCCGCCGCTATTCAGTTCGGGGACTTTAATGATCCGGGTAGCGAGGTCTCCCGACTAGTTAGTGAGCGGGATAATTTCCAGATGCACTCGGAACTGGGTACTAATCCGCAGATCAAATACCTGACCCAGACCCCGGCTGTCCCGACGCGTGATCCTGTTGACGCCGACAATGATGATGATGCCATGTCCAACCAGGCCAACGTCCTGGTCGGCGACCGCCAGACCTTCTGGGATATGCGGGCGGCCATGAATTTTATCCTGGGCGGGATCGGTTCGGGCACCGTTATCCTGGCTTATCTGATCAGCCTACTGAGCGACTTTAACGACCGTTCGCTAATCCATATCTTTAACATGTCGGGCGGTATTATCGCCGGCGGGCTATTTTTTGTCTGGCTCAAAATCGGCCGTAAACTGAGGGCCCCCTTCGCCATCCTGAGGCCGCAAAGCTCCTGGATGTCACGTGAAATATACGCTATTGGTATTTTCTATCTGGCGCTGATCGCCGACTGGTTTCAGCCCCACCCCACTTTGCACTTTATCGTCGCCTTGGGCG
>MDTC01213464.1_pt1 | contig 12992 bp, 18 predicted proteins | sample 811181 | NCBI WGS metagenome assembly MDTC01 (sample SAMN05326644, study PRJNA326480) | marine metagenome | isolation source: seawater | place: Pacific Ocean: North | collected 2011 | reverse complement strand
TAAAAAAGGAGGTATTGATAGTAATAGAATGGTAGATTTTATTAACAAGTTTATTAATGGAAAATATAAAAATAAATTAATTATTTTAGATAATGCGAGTAGTCATAGAATCAACTTGTAAAAGATGTAATTAAAAAGAATAATAATTTATTATATGCTGTTCCTTATCAACATTATACAAATGCCATAGAGGGATATTTTAATGTATTGAAATCCCGATTACAAAAAAAAAAGGATTAACATATGATGAATTAGTTAAAAATGTAAAAGATGTATTAGATGAAATACCAATACATATTTATAAAAATCTAATAAGAGGAGCATATGATAGAAGTGAAAAATATGTAAAACGACCATCAACGAGAAAAAGGAAACCTAAAAAATATTTGGATTAGGTCGGCGTTTTAAATGTTCAAAGGTGTAATATAATTTTTAATTCATCTGATTTAACTTTAGAATTTTTAAACATTTCAAATTCTACTATTCTTTTTATACCTGATAATCCTAATATTTCTAACTTATCAGCATCCGATAGAATATCTCTCATAAGTTGTAAATGTTTTAAATTTAATGATTCATTATTTTTTCTAAGATCTATTTCTGGTGATAAAGAAATATTATTAATTATAATTTCTATATTTTTATTTTTATATTCAATTGTCCCATAAATCATGAATTAATGACGCTTTGTATAATGATCCTAGTGAAAATGATATAAGTCAATATGGATTATGTTAAACGCCTGATCAGTATTGTAAAAATTGCCACCAAATGGTCAAGGACCTGCTCTTAATAGTACTCTAGCTAGTGATAAAACAAAATGGATTCCAGATATTTTTAAAAGATGAATCTGCTAAACAAAATTGGATAGACTCTAATACGCAGTATCTAGCATGTTATCCTAAAATTTATACACAATTTAAATCATTTCTATATAATTTTTTATTAAATAAAAAAAAAATATTATTAACATTAAATTAATGAATTCATATATTAATTTAAATATTAAATTATTGCAAGATAAAGTACATAAATTTAATGATAATAATATTTTAAAATTAAATTCTCATAGAGAATTAATTTATGCATTAAAAAAAAATATTCTATATTTTTTAACATTATAGATAGTAATTCTATACAATATAAGCAATTTTTGTCTGGTTTTTTTAAATGCATTATAAATGGAATGAATGAACCATTTTTAATAAAAATGTATAATAAAAAAATTATATACAATAGATATAGTTCAAATTATAATTATTTAACATTAACACCATGGTGTAGAAATAATATTATTCAGTGTGTAAATAAATCTATAAAAAAGAAAATTAGAATTAATAAAGAGCAATTTATGCAAGCATTAATAGTATTATTTTCAAAATTTAAATAATAAATTAAATAAAACTATTAGTAGAAATCATTTATATAAATATTTAGTTTATTGTGGTGATAAATTAGCATAAAATAGTAAAAGTAAGAATAAAATAAAACTTTTTTTTAAAAATTTTTACATTTGAACAATTAAAATAGGTATTGTTAAATTAGTTGTAATATTTTTTTAATTAATTCAGTTTTTGTATTAAATCCAATAATACTATCAATTAAATTATTATTTTTATAAATTAATATAGTTGGTAATGTATCAATTTCATAAAAAGAAATAATTTCTTCATCTGTAATATTAACAATTTTAAAGTCTAATGAATTAAAATATTCATTGTATTTACTATTTTTTTTATCAAATTTTAGTAATATTATTTCATTAGATTTTAAAATATCTTCAATTTGGTTTACATTATTTGTTTCCATTAAATACTAAATTATAAATTATATATATTATTCTTTTAAATAAAATTAGTTAATTTTTTTTTTTTATGGTATTCCAAAATATTTGTTCTGCAAGATGTTTATTTGGATTTTTAAAATAATTTTCTAAAACAATTATTGTTTTAAATCTATTTTTACCATCGATATTATTTAAATTTAAGAATCTAATTTGTGATTTAATAATTGATTTATATGACATGTAATTTTTTTTATTAAATAATTCTACAACATTTTCCCATGATAATTTCCGCAAATATGTTTTATCTTGTGCACTAATTGCTTTAAAAGTTTTCATTTATTATAAAATATATAATAATTCTTTAAATAAAATAAAAAAGAAAAATTAAATATTATATTTTAATAAATTATGAGTAATGAACAAAAATATAGTAATTTTATGATAACATCAGCTCAAAATCATACTCCGCCTTATGATTGGTCTGGTAATATATTTCAAAGATTTAAACCAATTTCAGGTGAATTTTTAATAGGAAATAATTTTTATGGCAAAGATTTATGTGTAAATAATCAAACTGGAAGAGGATTTTATGCAAATCCTTGTGGTTATTGGAATAATATAAAACAATTTAATTCTGGTTCAACAAAAAATTATACATTTAATGGTTCATTTTTTCCGACGGGTAATAATAAAGTTATGATACCCCCTAATAATCCCGTTGTTTTTGGATATGCAAGAGTTGGTGAGGAATATAGAACCAGATAATATATAATTTTTACAAATTAAAAATGTAATTAAAGAAATATTTTAAATAATTATTAAGTTTAAGAATGAAAAATGTTGCATCATTAAATTTAATAATTGGTCCAATGTTTTCTGGAAAAACATCTGAATTATTTCGTATAGCTAAAAGATTACAAAGCATTGAGTTAAAAGTATTAATGTTAAATTATCATGAAGATAAAAGATATTCGAGTACACATATGGCAACACATGACAAAGATGTATTACCTTGTAAATTTATTTATAATTTTGATAATTTAAAATATGATGATTATGATGTAATTTGTATAAATGAAGCTCAATTTTTTACAAAATTAGTACCATTTTGTAAAAAAGTATTAGAAAGTAATAAATCTTTATATATTAGTGGATTAGATGGTGATTATAAACAAGAAAAATTTGGTGAAATTTTAGATTTAATTCCATTAGCAAATAGTATTACAAAATTACATGCATTTTGTAAAATATGTAAAGATGGAACACATGCTCATTTTACAAAAAGATTAGTAAGTAATAAATACCAGAAATTAATTGGTTCGGAAGAATATCTTCCAGTTTGTAGAGAACATTTATAAATATTATTTAAAGTGTTTATTTATTTTAATTATTAATGTATTTAATACCTATAATTAAAATAAATAGAGCAATTGCTTGTTCTTTAATTTTTCCTGAACATACTATACAAACAATTGCTATAAGTGAATTTTTAAGTTTATTTTTGCCTTTATTTAATCCGCATTATTATTCTAAAACAATTGCGCATATAATATGTTTTATATATAATCCAATCTTTGCGCCATATATTTTAAAAAATTATGAAAAAGCTGATATTATTTATAAAGAAGCTGAAATATGTTTAATTTTATTATTTAATTTATTTTTTTTTTTAATAGGACTTGATATTTGAGCCATACCATAAATCATCAAATTTTGTATCTTGTAAAGTTTTTACAATATATTTTTGAAATCTTAAAATTTTATTGAGTAATTGTTTTGGTGAACCATCAATCATTCTAATTGTTACTTCAGCTGGTGATAATTCGGGATTTAATAATCGTAGTAACATATACATTGTAGACCAGGTAACACATAATCCTCCTAATGCATCTGTTTTAATTTGAGGACCTAAATATGGTGTTGTTTTATTTGTTCCATAATATTGATAATCTGGTAAAACTGTTTTAAATTTATCGCGAAGTTTTCCATCTATAAACATTTGATTAGAAAGTGTGTTACTTGATCTCTGAATTCCAGAATCTTCTGGTAGTTTATATATTCCAAATTGAAAGTCTTGTCTATTTGTATAAGATTTATATTGGTCATCATAAACTAATTTTACATCTTGATAATTTCTACCTCCATGGGGGTCAAATCTTTCAATTATTTTTCTTTTAGTATCAAATATTAAAACATTCGCATGACTACTATCACTAAATTGATCTCCATAAAGTAATGTTAAATCACAAACAACCATAAATTTATTATCTTTTTCGCATTTTTCAATTGCTAATTTTAAATTTGGAGGAAGTAAAATTTCCATTGGACCATTATCGCCTTCTACTCTATTACCAATGGGTGTATTTAATATAACAATACTGGCATAATTACCTGTCATACTACCATAATAATATTTATTATCTGGTCCTTCTGGGCCATATTTACCTATATCGGGTTTTGGACATTGTTCTTCATAATTTGTATTTTTCTTTTTTATATCCTTATTAGGTAGTGTATAAAAATATGGTTTATATTTATGTTTACTTGTAGAAGTTAATCTATCTTGATTCCGTGTTGTTTTGTAAATACATAACCAATAATGGGGTATACATCCAATTTTATGAATTGGACCTTTTTCTTTTTTAATTAATGCTAAAATAAAATAAATGCTTAAAGTTCTTTGATTAAAAAAAGAAAATACTCCAGCTGATTTTTCTTTGTCTCCTTTCGATTCAACCGAACTTAAATATTCTCTAATACTAATATAATTATCATCATTTGTATCTAGAGGCAATAATGGATTTTGTTTATCTATTTTTTCTGGTTTTCCGGGTTTTGGAGGAAGTGGAGCTGGTTTTGGGGGATTTACAATTATATATGGTACAGATGTTAACTTTTTACCTAATTGTGAATTTAAATTAATACATCTACCTGTTTTTGGATTAATTACTTTTTTTGGACCACAATAAACTAACTTAATTACATTTTTATTCGGTGGATCTAATATAGTTGGTGTATTTGGATTAATATTTGGATTATTTATATTTTTTAGAATTGGGCCGGAAGGACCTTCTTCTAATACGTACCCCTTTTTTAATAAACTTTTTAATGTTGTACTAGTTTCTAATATACATCTATTTGTTCTTGGATTAATATATTTACCTTTACCACATTTTTTTAATATTTTACTTGGATTTGGTAAAAATTGCGGATAAGGAACCGGTGTATCAGGACTTAAGGGAACATTATTAATTTTATCTTCTAATAAATATCCTTTTTTTAATAAACTTTGTATTGTTGAACTTTTTAATAAAATACAATTATTTGTTTTTGGATTAATATATGTTAGACCCCTTCGATTATCTGGACCACATTTTTTAAGTATTTTATTCGGGGTGGATGGAATATCTTCTCCAAATTTATATTTTTTCATTAAATTAATAAAATTAAATATTTTTTTTTTAATTTATTTGCTAAAGCACCTACTATTTATATTCATAATTAGTAAATCGACCTCTTTTCGAAATCACGAAGATTATTTTAAGCTAGTATACAAAACAATAATATAAATTATGGGTTTAGAATAATTCTTAAATTAATTAATAAAAAAAAACTTTATTTATATAGTTATAAATGAAACTCATAGAACTTAAAATTTTAAAAGAAGATACATTTTATAAACGAATATTAGATGAATTAAAATTATCCGGTTTAGATAATTTATATATAAAAAAAACGGACCGTGTTGATTATTTAGATATAATAGTAAATGTAATTGAATTTTTAACAAGTAATAAAAACAAATTAAAAAAATTAACGCAGGAACAACATGAAAATATAGTAATCATAATTATAGATGAAATATTTGAACAAATTGGTATTCAAACTTCAGATGAACAAATAGAAAAAATTTTAAAATTATTAAAAAATTCTTTATTGGTTCAAAAATTATCAAGTATTTTAATAAAAAAAATCAAAAATTTATTATTAAAAATAAAATTTAGATGTTAGATTTACATAAATTTTTGTGGCAAAGACCAACCCATCCAATTAGTAATAAGTTACAGGCAAAAACAATAAAATAAATAATATTTGATATTTCGGCAGATATATTTAATTGATTTTGTAATAAGTCATTTGTAGCTTCATTATCATTTTTAAATGAATTAATACCTGTAACTAACCAATTTACCCCACCTATTAAAGTAACAGTTAAAAGCACGGAGAGCGCTATCATCTTTATTGTCGGTGACATTTTAAGTCCACTCATTTTATATATATATATTTAAAAATAAAAAAAAATTAAAAAAAATTATTTGCTAAATTTAAATAAAATAAATCATTAATATTTAGTAATTTATAATTTTCTTTATTTATATTAATAAGTTTAAAATTACAATCTATATTATTTTTTAAATATTTGAATAAATTTATTCTTTGTATGTTAGTTAAATTAAATAAATAAGCTGATTTTTCAATCCATGCATGATCAGTATTTTTAGAATCATTTGAGTAACCGGAAAATATAAAATGTGCATTTTTAATATCAATTATATTTTTTAATTTATTATAAATTTTAGAATTTATAACATTGGAATGTTCAATTTCACCAGATGGTAAAAAATAATTATCATCTTTATTAACAACTAATAATTGGTAGCAATTATTATTAATATCAAATGTAATAATAATTGACACTGAAATATGATTTGGTCCCCATTTTTTTAATAAACCTTTACCACCAATCCCAGTAGGTGAGAATGGATTTAGTGGTAACATCGCTGAACTTAATTCTTCTCCTTCTATATAATTAATAAAATAATCACAATATTCGAAAAGATTACTATCTAAAATATATTCATTTGTAATATAAGAAATTTTATCTTTAAAATCATTAAGTGTTGGAACTAATGATTCATTATTTAAATCATTTTTTATAGAATCATGAAAAAAAAATGGTCTATTTTGTTTATATTCAGTATAAAAAAGTTTATTGCATGATAATCTTTTTGGATAATTTTTATTTTGAATAGGTATTAAATTATACATTTATTATATAAATAAAATAAGTGCTTAAGTAATTTAAAATTATTTTAAGTGTTCAATTGAAGATATATAAATATTTTTTTTTCGATTAATAGTGTAATTGCGAATTAGATTATTTGATTTAAACATTAGTTGAAATATCGCTGTTTCGTATGAATAAAATGAAAAAAAAATTTTAGGAGGAATTGTTAAAATATATTTTTCCTCAGTTAAAGTAATTTCATTATCTTTATCTGTTGTAAATAATTTAAAAGGTTCACAAAATAGCACTCTATTTTCAATTTTATTTAATTGATTTTGTTTATTTAAATTAATTAATATTTTTCCAGTGTGAATAATTATATTAGTTGGAACATTTTTCATGAAAAATTTATTATTATATGGAAAAACGTCATGTTTTGATAATGTAATTAATTGTAAACTATTAACCGAATTTGTAATAGAAGAATACTTTCCATTATATTTAGTAAAATTTTTAAAAGAATAAAACATTATTTAAATTTAATTTAAAAATATTCTTTATAATAATTAAATTTTGTAATGGAACAAATAATTGATTTAAATTTTTATAAATATTTAGATTATAATGATTATATAAAATTAATATTATGTAATAAAACTTTATATAACTATTATATAAGTATTAACAATGATAGTTTTTATAGACATTTATTAATTATAAAATTTTCAGATAAATTTGCGAATAATGTATATCCAATAATTAATTCATATAAATTGAGTTTTTTAAGTATAAATAAATTTGAGACTATATTAAAAAAAAATAATTATAATACATTTACAGAAAAAGAATATTATTTAATTTGGAGTATTAAATATAATTATTGTGTTTCAGAAAAATAAAATTTGTATTTTTCAACAGAAAGTTATTATGGGCTTCTCACTACCAGCTGATGTTCCTATGATCGCCGTTCTGCTACTCTGCTACACCTAGAATTAGTTCCTGTATCTAACAATAAGTCCTTATATAAAAATATTGGTGTGCGACGATTATCACATAAATTATTTAAAAAGTTCGTATACTCTCGCCGAATGGCCGGGTCTAGGTACCACTGCTGTGTTTCATCTGACCACGCCGAGTCAGGATGGACTTCATTAACCCACGGTCTGCCTGGCTCATTGATTCGCTGAATCCAGACGGAAATTTTATTATTCGGATCGCTGATTTCAGCTACTCTATTTAATTCAAATATGATATTTATTACACGCGTGATTATCTCGTTTTTGCATAACTTAAGTCGTCTTAATTCGTCTGTAGTGCTCTGTCTTGAGTTTTCACTGATAATTTCAGATAGACTATTAGAACCAGCGTCCTTCCATTGTTTCCTTAAATTATTATCCCAACAAATTGTATATAACATATTATTTATAAAATTTATTATATCTGGTTTAATATCTAATTTAACATCAAGATCATATTTTATGATTTGTATATAATCAAATATTAGATATAATAAGTTATTATATTGTTGTAATGTCCAAACCGAATTAGGACTATTTGCATCATTAATTTGTCTACAAATATTAAGTGTTGCATTTTCTGCCAGAGTAAATTCATCTCCAAATTTATTAATTTTACATTTTCTCGTTAAAGATTTAGATTTTCCACCATCTTTTTGGCATTTTCTATTTACACAACTTTTAGCTTCCACGCCAGGTGGGCCACAAAATTTATCTTTTTTAACATTTTTATATTTTAATGCTGGTGATTTTGGTAAATATATTTTTTTTCCATCTTTAATTATAAATTTACCCCCCCTTGAGCCTATTTTAATTTTTTTACCTTGATATTCTTGTTTTAATCCAACTACATTACTATTCATTTTATTATCTTTATTATATTTTATATTTTTATTATATTATTTATTTTTATTATATTATATATATATGAGTGGTAGTTATTCAAGTTATACTATAGAATCCGCCCCACCCGATGGAATTTTAGTATTTGGTGACTTAAATTATAATCTACTAACAGATATAAATAATATTAACCCATTTAGCTCTGTGATAGCACAGGACCTTGACGACCTCAAGCAGTATACGCTACCAGAGTTCGAGGTAGCATTGCAAGCTCTTGTGGGGGGGATCCGGAAGCAGAACAATCCGGTGATTTAGCTTATCCTAGATCCTTTCTAGTTACTTTAGGACTGGAGGAGAAAGTTTTACAGCTCGCGTCAAATTTTGAAACTAGTTTAATAAATATAGATGAATTAGATTACTTTACCTTTGGCCAACTAGTAATAAGTACTACATTAACTTATTTTATAAATTCGATTTTTGGTGACTGGGATAATTTTTTGTTAACAAAAATATCAGAGAGGAAGGACGCGACCATGCAAGATCGCCAATATGTTATACAGCTCGCACAGGAATAAAGTACAAGTGTCTCATATATTTTAAAAACTAAATAAGTAGGAAAGGCAACTTGCTCAAATAAAGAGCTCAACCAATAAAAGTTTATAAAATTTCATATCCATTGGTAGTTTTATAAATTTTTAAAATCGAATTATTTAAATGTATATTATCATGACAGTGATCACAAATATTTATTAAATTAGCTTTATGATTTTTCTTTAATTTATTTATTTTACAATTTTCAAATTCTTTTTGATAAATTAGATGATGAACTTCTGAACCTTCAGTTTTTTTACATATTTCACAAAGTCCTTTAATTTTAGAGCTGTTATATTGACTTGTTTTTTTTTTCTACAATAATATTATTTGAACAAAATGAATTTATTTTGTTATATTTATTTCTAATATTATGCGCAGTTTCTAAAAAATCTTCTGGTAAATTTAAAGATTTACAAACTTCCAGGCCATACATATTATCACCTGGTCCATTTTTTAAAATTCTATCATAAATAAGTTTATCCTTGGATTTATCGTAAATTACAGACATATGTAATAATTTTAAAGTTTTTATATTTTTAATTTCATCATAATTTATAATTTCGTGAAAATGGGTTGCAAATATAAAGCTTGATTTTTTATTAGATAAATAGTTAATACCGGAAGTAAATATGCTTAGTGCTGAAGTACTTTCAGTGCCTGAACAAAGTTCATCTCCTAGTATTAAACTATTTGAATTTGAATTTTTAAGAATACTTCTTAATTCTGTCATTTCAACGGCAAATGTGGATAGACCTTTAAATAAATTATCATTACCTAAAATTCTGGTATATATACTTTTGTATATGGAGAAAGTAAATTTTTGTGCGGGTACAAAAAGTCCTGCTTGCGCCATAATAATAGAAATACCAATACTTTTTATAAAACTCGTTTTTCCGACAGCATTTGTACCATATAGAAGAAATCCATTTGTATTTGAATTAAATATTAAATCATTTGCGACATATATTTCATTTGTATTTATTTTTTCGATTAGGGGGTGTCTTAATTGTTTAAAATCAACAAATGAATTATTTGAATCAATAATATTAGGTTTAGAGTAAGAATATGTTTCTGCTATGTAGCATCTATTTTGTAAAATATCGCACCTTGTGGCATAATCAATGATAGTATTTAGTTCTTTATCAAATTTTAAAATAAAATTAGTTGTAAATTTATTAAATTCAGTTGATAAATTATTAAAAAATTTTTCTTTAAATTTTATAATATTTTTTGAGATAGAATTTATTTCGTTTGATGTAATTACTGAATTGCTACCATTATGATTTTTAATTTCTATTAATTTAGGGTTAAAATCATTTGAATTTATATTATCTAATATTTTTTTCAGTGAATTTAATCTTCTTGAAGTTCCAATTAATATAGGTTCAGTTTTTGGGCATTCATGAATTTTAATATATTCAAGGTTTTCAATTTTTTTTAAATTTGCCCCATTTTTAATTTCATATTCTTTTAAATTTAATTCTAAGAATTCTTTAATATTAATAAATTTTTTGAAATCATTTTTAAAATTTGTATAATTATTATTTAGTTCAGTAGAATAAGATTCATTAAAAAGCATAACTTCTTCAATATTATTTAAACTAAATTTATCAAAAGTTAAATCGTCATATTTTAAGCAATAGTTTAAATTTAAATTAGTAAAAATATAGTCTTGAATAGTTGATATACAAAAGGAAACAGATTCGGTATCAATATAATTTAGTAATATTTTATCTTTAGAAATGTGTAAAAAGATAGAATTTATGATAGTTAAATTAGAATATATAATATAAAAATCTTTAGGGCTTAATTTTCCTAAAATAATTTTTCTATAGATTTTTGATAAATCTTTAATTCCGGATAAATAATTACGAATAACGAGCCATAAATTATTATCAATGCAATGTTCTGTAATAGAATAAATATTATTTAAATATTTAAAATCGATAGATGGATTTAGTAGTTCGTAATTAAACGCTCTTTTACCCATGCTTGTTACACAATTATTTAATAAGTTTGATAGACAACTATATTTACCGGAGTGATTATAATCAGGAATAATATTTAATTGTCTTAGTGAATGATTTGCAAGAATTAATTTATTTTCAGTGTTTAAAGAAGAAGGAGTTTGTAATTTTTTAATTAAATTTGGATTATGTTTATAAATAAATTGTATTAATAAGCAATAACTTTGTGTAGAAATATTCCATTCATTAAATATAAGTTCTGGTTCTATATTTAAAAAAGTTTTAATAATTTCGTGTTGATATTTTTGTTTAGAAATATTTTTAATCCAATCGTGTTCATATTTATAATAATGACATTTACAATTAATAAGTTCATTAACATAATCTAATTTATAATTAGATACAATAATGCATTCAGAAGGATTATTAATACATAAATAATTTTCTAATGAGTCATAAACTGTAGGACTTTTAATAAAATCTATAATATATTGTGAAGTATTAGAAGAACCGGTATAAATATCTACACTTGACATTCCAATCGTTAATTTTTCGTTAATTAATTTATTAGAAGAAGAATAATGAATCCAAATACATGTAGTAACATTTGTTAGGTGTGTTGAATCATTACTAAAATAAGTTCCGGGTGAATAAATACACGATAAACTTCTAGTTGTATTTTTATTATTTGAGTCTTGCGTATATACTACAATAGTATAATCATTTTCTTGTAATCTTTTAATATATTTTTCAATTTGTGTTATACCAAAGCCAGCCATTACAACATTTTTTTCGTTATGCAAAATATGTTTTTTAGAAATAACTAAGTCATTAATATCAGAAAAATCTTGAATATTGCTTCCTTCATATTTATTATCGTGAGTTAATAGAGCATAACATTCAAAAAAGGAGCCCACTTGCATAAGCAATAAAGTTTTATCCGAGTATTCTTTTTTATATTTTTCAGTTAGTGTTAAATAATCATGAATAATAGTCATATATTAAAAAAATATTATTTGTCTTTAAATAAAAATTTACAAAATATAAAATAATTTAAAAAAGTAAATTTTAAGTATTAAATATAAATGGTAAACGCGGTTAAAATTTACTATGAAGATATTATGAATGTTATAAAGAATGAGAATGATTTACGCAATATGATAGAAAATTTAGTAAATAAGCATAAAATTATAGAGATTTATAATTTAAGTAGTAAAAATAGATATTTAATTTATAAACAGGTGTATTATCCATTTAAGTTTGAAAAAGAGTTAACGAGTGAAATAAATATAGATATTGGCGAAGAAAATTTTCAAAGTATTATGATTCGGATATTTAATTCAAGGATTAAAGAGAAAGAAGAAATTGTTCAAAATGATGATGAGTACGAAAAAATTAAACTAGAAAATGAAGAAAATGAAGAAAATTTTAGTGAAAGTTCGGGTATTTCTTCCGACGAATCATATTATACAGATCTGGATAAATTTGAAGATAAAATGGAAAATATGATTGGTGGTATTTTAAATAAAATAAATAAAATTGAAGCTGTAAATTGTGCATTATCAATAAAACTTAATATTATGTTATATTTAAATTTTATTCTGTGTTTATTTTTATTTACACAGGATTCACTAAAATTAGTATTTAATTCTAAAGAGGAATCGGGTGTTATTTGTGAAGTGTAATAAAAGAAAGAATCGAGGAGTTATCGAAGTTAGAGATAGAAATTACCTTAGGGTAAAAAATAATGAAGTAAAAAATGTCAGTAGAAACATTAG
>MDTC01137140.1_pt1 | contig 12992 bp, 9 predicted proteins | sample 811181 | NCBI WGS metagenome assembly MDTC01 (sample SAMN05326644, study PRJNA326480) | marine metagenome | isolation source: seawater | place: Pacific Ocean: North | collected 2011 | reverse complement strand
TATATGCATCTAGTGCAGGCAGAGAGCCTAATACAGGTGGTGCATGGGATATCTATAGTGCATTTAGTCCTACAGGAATAAGTTATGTAATGACTGAAAAAGTATGGTATCATTGTGCTTATGTGAGAAACGGAAATAACATATATTTTTATGTTAATGGAGTTCAGGTAGCTACTGGTTCATACAGTGGAACAATAGTAGATAATGAAGATGGTGATATAAGTTTTGGAGTTTCAAGTGACGGAGGAGAAGGTTCATCCGATATTGTTTTTGCAGATTATAGAATGGTTATTGGAACTGCAGTATATACTGGGGCATTTACTCCACCTTCAGGTCCATTAACAACTACAGGAGGTACGTATCCTTCTAACACAAATGTTAATACTTCTATAACTGCTGCTCATACTAAATTATTATTTAAAGGAGTTGATGGTAAAATTATTGACGGAAGTAGTAGATATAATCTTAAACTTATTGGAAATGTACAATCAGATACTGGAGTTCAAAAATATTCTATACCTTCTATACTATTTGATGGTACTGGAGATGGATTAACAATTGTTAATAATTATTTAGGTCTAGGAAGTAATTTTACATTAGAAACTTGGATATATCCAACTGCAACTGGATCAGATGCAGTTGGAGACGTAATATTTATGTCAAGAGATGGATCTAACAATGGTGTTTGGCTTTCAATTGATAGTTCAAATCACATTAATGCTAAAATCAAATATACAGGAAGTTGGACATTTCAGCTTGACGGAACAGTTGCAATTTCACTAAATGCGTGGCATCATGTTGCTATGATAAGAATTAATGGAATTGTAAATGTTTATGTTGATGGAAGTTTATATTCAAGTGGTAGTGATAATACAGATATAACTAGTTATACTCAATATGATATAGGACATCAAAATAGCGGAAGAGAGTTTAATGGTAATATCTCAGATTTAAGACTTACAGATGGAATATCTAGATATCCTTTTATTCCTTTAAGAGAAACGCTAACTACAACGACGTCATTTCAAGAAGGAGTTACAACTACTGCATCAAATGTTAAGTTGTTAGCCGCTCATACTTCTACTTTGGCTACAAACGGAGGAAATAGTGGAACAGCTATAGCTGTCCAAGCTGGTGCAAGTGCTTCTGCTTTTGCTCCTACAGGAGGAATGAGATCTGGTTATTTTGATGGTGGCGCTGCTTCTATGTTGGTACACACAGATGCTATTATCGGAGCAGGAGTATTTACTATAGAATGTTGGGCGTATATTACCAAAACTAGTGGTTATGATCCACTTTTTGGAATTGTGCCTTTTGCTGATAGAAATAATACAAGTTCATACCGTTTATTTTATGTAGGAAGTAATAATAATCTTTCTTGGTGGAACACTTCAGATTTTGTCACAAGTCCTAATAATAGTGTACCAAATAATGAATGGCATCATCTTGCAGTAACAAGAGAATCGGACAATAAGATTAGACTGTATATTAACGGAGGTAATGCAGGTACATCATCTAACACATATACTGAGGACTTGTCAACCTACACTCGAGTATATATAGGAAGACATAATACTGTATTTTATCAAGGTTATATATCCAATGCTAGAATAACTAATCAAGTTCTTTATACAAAAGACTTCACAGTACCATCAGCTGCACTTAAAGGATAAATAGTATGAAGTACTCTGACATTAAAGAACAAATTGCAATTGATTCTAAGGTAGTAGGATCCGTTCCGGTATATGCAAAGAATAGTAATTTACCTGTATCCGGAAATGCAGATGGTCAAAGAGTCTTCGTAGATAGTGCTGACAGAAGTTATATATGGATAGGGAATGGAGAAAATGATTATGGTGGTTGGTATAAGATACCGAAAGGAGCAGGTCTTTAATGGCAATAAGTAGAAACAGAGATCTAGCAGGAAGTCTAGGTCAAGCAGTTAAAAATAATACGATTACCGCAGATGGTTCTTTATCGATCACAGGTCTTACGTCATATGATTCTTCAGGTCTGTTACCTACTAGTTATGACTCGTCTAATTCAGGAACATTAGGATTCGCTAAGGATTCGGATCGGTTGTATGTTCATACCGGTCAAGGATGGTTCAATATAGCGATAGTCAATACTACTCCGATATTTACCACGAGTCCAAATGGAAGTTATGATTTAGCAACTGATGCTACAGCTTACAAGAACGGTACGGCGACAACGATTACAATACAGGCTCGAGATTCAGAAGGATTTCCAGTGACTTACGCAGCTACAGGAAATACCGCATTTAACAACATGGCTCATGTCGACAAAGATTCTGCAGCAGGATTCATATTCACGGTCGAACCTAAGACACAGGATTCAGCAGGATCTGCTATTATGCCGACAGGTACATTAACATTTACTGCAACCGATGGTATTAATATTGCTTCGGCTGCTTCTACTTTTACTTTAACATTTGACACAACCGTTGCAAATTCTGAAAACACCGTACTACTGACAAAAGCAGTTGGAAATGATGGAACAAATGACGTATATGTCGATGCAGGTAATAGTAATACTGTAACAGCCGTTCTTGACGCAGTTACTGAAAAAGTTCAGCAAGGAACATTTTCTCCATATTCACCGTCAGGTTATAGTTGGTATCTTTCCGGACCTGGAACACATAATGGAATAAGCACTACTGATTTAGGTATTGGAAGTTCTGAGCCATGGACTATGGAAGTTTGGATTAATCATCAGTCTACTACTAGTGGAGCTTTATTTAATTTTGCAGCTAGTACTAGCACGTTAACATTTATGTTATACCTAGGTCTTACGTCTGGTACTGACGTAGGTTTCAAATTATATGCAGGTTCAGAACTAATAAATGTATCTGCTGAAACCATTGAAAAAAATAGATGGTATCATGTTGCATTAACTAGACAAAGTGATAATTATTTGAGATTGTATGTAGACGGAGTTTTAAAAGGAACTAGTAGCTCAACTTATGCTAATGCACTTGGTGCAGCAACTTGGATTAGTAGATGGCATGATAATAACGGTCATAATTATAAAGGCTATCTACATGACTGGAGAGTAGTGAAAGGTAAAGCTGTGTACACCGGTAACTTTACACCTCCATCTGGACCTCTTACTAAAACAGGAGGAAAATATCCTTCAACTACAAATATAGTAAATCCAACTTCGTCAGAAACCAAATTGCTATTATGTAATAGTCCAATGTTCAAAGACGTAGAAACAGGTTTAACTATTACTGATATAAATAATGATATTGAAATTATTGCATACTCACCATATAGAGTAGCTGCAGCTTATTCAGCTTCAGACCATGGCGGATCTGCAGAATTTATTTACACTAGTCAAGGATCCGGTTCTTATATTGCTATTGATGATACCGCATCAGGTAAACTGGCTCAAGACAGTACCTGGTTTAATGCTTCTGGGTTTACTTTAGAAGGATGGTTCTACTTTAAGGATTATACAAAAACTAATACTGGTTTATGGGATAATAGAAGCGGTGGAAACAATGTAGGTTTTACTATTGCTCTAGCTAGTAGTGGTGCATCTTTAAATTTTTATTGTAATGGATCAACCTTAAACATTGGAAGTAGTCCTTTTAAAAATAAACAATGGTATCATGTTGCTTATACATTTGTTGGTACAGTTGTTAAGTGCTATATAAACGGCGTATTAAGAGGTACTGGAACATCTCAGAATACTGCAAGCTATGATTATTTTGGAACTGCGCATTCTGGAAACGTTGAAAATACTTTAGGTTCTACTCAATATACTCCTCGAGGTCAAAACTATTTAGATGGATTTATTTCAGATTTTAGAATAAAGGCAGGTGCAGTCTATACCGGAGATTTTACTCCTCCTACATCTCCCTTAACATCAACCGGATCTAAATTGCATTTGACTTTTACAAACGGTAAAATTCTAGATGAAGGTGGTAGATTTAATCTTAATGTTTTGGGAAATACACAATCAGATACTGGAATTCAAAAATATTCTATACCTTCTATACTATTTGATGGTAGTGATGATTATATCACTATTCCTGATAATGAAATGTTTAATTTTGGTTCTAATGATTTTACAATTGAAGGTTGGATATACCCTGCAGCACTTGGTAATTATGATACTGTTGTAAGTCAAGAAGGTACATGGGCTATTGAACTTTTAAATAGTAAGTTAGCTGTTTGGCTTTCAACTGGCACGAGTGCTTCTTGGGATATACTAAATGCAGCCCTCATTTCTGATACATTATCAGCTAATCAATGGGTACATTTTGCTTTAACTAGAAATGGAAGTTCTATAAAAGGATATATTGATGGAGTAGAAAAATACTCAGCAACAAAAACTGAGACTATTGGTAATTCAAGTCAAGATCTTAAAATTGGTATGTACGGCACCACAACAGCACATACCTGGAATGGTAACATATCTGATCTTAGAATTTCTAGAAATTCAAGATACCCCTTTGTTCCTGTAAAAGAAACTTTGACAACATCAAAGTCATTTCAAGATGGAATAACAGTAACAGCATCAAATACAAAATTGTTAATGGCACATATTGCTAGTTTAACTGATGGATCCCCTAGTGGTCATACTATAACTGCTGCAGGTAATGCGGCTGTTAGTGATTTCGCGCCTACGGGTGGAATGAAATCTATTTACTTTGATGGGTCTGGAGATAAATTAACTATAGGTTCTCATTCTGATTTTGCTCTTGGTACAGGGAATTTTACTCTAGAGTTTTGGTACTATGCCCCATCTATAGGAGGTAACATGGTCATAATGGAACAAGGTTCTAATCAACTTAGAGTGGTAGTGCCTGGTGGTGGAGGTATTAATGTATATCATAGCGGGGGAAATGGTCCGCAATATGGCACTTTAACTGCAAAGAGATGGTATCATGTGGCTGTAGTAAGATATGGAACCGGTAACGATGAAAGTTCTATATTCATAAATGGATCTCGAGTTCATTCAACAACAACGAATGGTAATATAGGAGCCGGTGCTATAACATTTGGTATGAGAACAGATGGTTCTGATCCTTTTACAGGATATATATCAAATTTAAGAATACAAAATCAAGCAATATATACTAAAAACTTTACACCACCAGCAGCAGCATTACAAGGATAAATATATAAAATGGCAGAGACCAGAGCAAGAAAGATAGCACGAAGAGCAACCAAGGCTGTTGTAGCTAACACTATTACTCCTACTGGTGAACTGTCCGTGAATGCTGTCAAAGTATATACGGCTATTACAAACCTACCTACGAGTGGAAACTCTGTAGGAGATCTTGGTTTCGTATATAAAGATAAAGATGGAAATTTTGGTTGGGATTCGTTATACATATGGGTTGGTAATGATGAAACAGATTATGGTGGTTGGTATAGAGTTCCAATAAACGCATTTAACTATAATAAAGATGATTAATTAATATGGCAGAGACAAGAGCAAGAGATTTAGCTAAGAGTTTAGGACAGGCAGTAAGAACCGATAATATCGCTTCTGATGGTTCATTAACTGGCGGAATAGAAGTATATGACAGTTCAGGATTACTTCCTACGAGTTATGATTCAGCTAATTCCGGTCAACAAGCATTTGCTAAAGATTCCGATAGATTATACATTCATACAGGTCAAGGATGGTTTAATATAGCGATAGTAAATACGACTCCTATATTCACAACAAGTCCTAGTGCAAGTTATGATTTAGCGACTGATGCTACAGCTTACAAAAACGGTACTGCTACAACAGTTACGATACAGGCTCGAGATTCTGAAGGTTTTCCAGTAACATATGCTGCTACTGGTAACGCGGCTTTCAACAACATGGCTCATGTCGACAAAGATTCTGCAGCAGGATTCATATTTACGATAGAACCTAAATCTCAAGATTCGGCTGGATCACCTGCTATGCCAGAAGGCACTTTGACATTTACTGCTACCGATGGAATTAATATTGCTTCAGCTGCTTCAGCCTTTACTTTAATATTTGATACAACTGTTGCAAACTCAAGTAACACAGTTATATTGCCTAAAGTGCTTGCTAACAATGGAAATGAAAGAGGAAATATTACAGATAAGTCTGCTAGTCCGTTAACAATAACTGAAACCGGTGACGTATCTGAAGGAACATTTAATCCTTATTATGGTAATTATTCTACTAGCTTTACTCATAGAAAATCATCATCTGCTCTAGCTACCAATACTAATACTGGATTTAATGATACTGGATTTAATGGTGCTACAACTGGAATGGCACAAAGTTCTATTGGAGTTAGATTAACTAGCGCTATACAATTTGGAAGTAATAATTGGTGTTGGGAATTGTGGGTTCATAGAATTAAACACTATGATGAAACTTATGGTCATCAAATTTGTGGATTTTCAGGTGGTGGTGCACATTCTATATCTTTTAAAGGAGATGAAGATAGACGTTTAACAATGACTATGGGTGGAATAAATAGTGGCAATGCTTTAACTGTTTCTAAAGTTTCCCTTCCTTTATATGAATGGGTTCATCTGGCCGCTGTAAGAAATGGAAATGCTTTTACTTTTTATATGAACGGTGTAATAACTTACAACAGCACTTCTACTTTTTCATCTGCTAATCCTACAGATGTTTCTGTTGGTGGTGGATCGGCTATAGTTGGATATGCAGGAACTGCACAATATGGAAATAATAATAGTAACAAATTTGATTATTACTACGGTGGGGAAGATCATGGTGTTAATTTTACTACTCAGAAATATTACTTTGCAGGTTACATAGGAGATCAAAGAATAGTTGTAGGTAGTCCTGTTTACACTGGAGCATTTACTCCTCCTACAGGTTCATTAACAACTACAGGAGGTACGTACCCTTCTAGTACAAATGTTGATACTTCTATAACAGCAGGTCATACAAAATTACTTTTAGCAGGGGGATCCTTCAGAGATCTTTCTAGCCAAACGTCACCAAACGGTGTAAGTTTAGCAGGAAACTATAAGTACGTTGGTTACGCAAGTGGACATTTTAGAAAAGTTCCTTTTGGACCCTATAAAAATTCTGCGTGGGCATCATCTGCACAAAGTGGTTCTGCTTATTTTGATGGAACTGGAGATAAGCTAACCTTCACCGGTATACAATTAGCAGGACAATCTCATTGGACCGTAGAATGCTGGGCATATGGATTTCCTGGTGGAACTACTCTTGATCATGCCACTTCTCCTATGGTTTTAATAGAAGGAGTTGCAAATAGTAGTACTGCCACTAATAATTTTATCTTAGGTTATAATAAAGATAATGGAACTGGGTTTTCTAATTCTATTACTACTGGGTATAGAACACAATATAGTTCTAGAAATGCTTTGTTTCAAACAGAAAATCATACGGTTGTAGCAGATATGTGGCAACATATCGCAGTAGTAAATAATAACGGCGATTATGCAATGTATATTAATGGTAAAAAATGTACTAGTACAGATTCAAATCCTACTTCTCCTGCAGCTCAAGGTTGTACTGATACAAGTGGTACATGGGTTATTGGAGGCACGAATGATACTAGTAATGGTTTTTATATGTTCAAAGGATATTTGTCTGATGTTAGATTTGTTGTAGGAACTGCAGTATATACTGGAAACTTCTATCCTCCAACCGGACCTTTAACACAAACTGGTGGAACGTATGACAATGGTTCAGGTAATGTTAATACTTCTATAACAGCAGGTCATACTAAGCTATTGTTAAATTTTACAGATAGTAAACTAATAGACCAAGGATCTAATATCAACTATAAGAGCTCTGGATCTGTAGGATCTACTGGACTACAAAAGTATAGTGTACCTTCATTAGAGTTTAATACTGTAGGTGATCACGTAACTACTCAAAGAAACACATCTTTTCAAAAATGGTCACCTGAAGATAATTTCTTAGGATATGCGCCCGCACCTTTTACTGTAGAATGCTGGGTATATTTAAATTCATTTGATACGAGTAACTTACCGTTTATATGGTCTGCACATGATGCAGCTAGTGCACCAGAGATAAGTTTTGATAGTAGTAGAAACCCTACTTGGAAATGGGGAAACACTAATCGTATAACATCATCAATTGCTGTTGCTTTGACTACATGGACCCACATTGCTGTTACTAGAGCTCACGGAACTACTAAGATGTTTGTTGACGGTGTACTAGGTGGATCAGTAGCAGATACAACTAATTATACACCTCATGACGGTGGAAACCATCCAGATATCTGGTATTTAGGAGCACAAAGAGAAAATACTGCCAAACGACTGAATGGCTATGTCTCTCAATTTAAAATAACACAGGGAAGATCCTTATATCCTTTCTTTACAAAATTTGAAGCATTTACTACAACTACTGCTTTTCAAGAAGGAAGATCAGTAGGAAATGCAGGAGCAGATACTAAGTTAATCATGTTTACTACATCATCAGCTACTACTGATGCTTCAGGCACTGGTAAGAGTATTTCTGAAAATACCTCGGGCTATAATACCGCTGGACTTTTTGGATTTCCTACAGGATATTCTCTTAATAGTACAATAGGTACTCATATGGATGTGGCTTCTCATGCAGATTTTGGTTTTGGTACTGGTGATTTTACATTAGAATTTTTTGCTATTGCTGGTACAGTCACACAGATGACACCATTTGATATGGCAGGATCTTCTACTGGTTGGGCTCCAAGAATTAGATTTGATAATAACGGAGTAATCCAATACATAGCAAATGGATCTAGTGCAAGGATTACTAGTTCTAATAATTGTTATAAAGCTATTAATACAGTAAAAGCTAACTATAACTATGTTCACATAGCTATATCTAGAGTTTCAGGAGTTACAAGAATGTTTGTTGATGGCAGACAAGAAGGATCAGATTTTGCTGATACGAATACTTATGTTGCTGGAGCAATAAAGATAGGTTGTATTGCTGATGCATACAGTGAAATTTATTATGGCCAGATTACTAATTTAAGAATTGTTAAAGGAACTGGACTATACACAGGAAACTTTACACCACCATCTGCAGAAATAACAGGTTAAAAAAATTTAATTAAAAGGAAAAAAATAATGAGTGAAGAAAATACAACAGATACTGAAAGTGAAACTCCTAAGATTTCGCCGATAGAAGATTTTATTAACGCGGTGACTGCAAAAGACTACGTTGCTGCAAGTAAAGACTTTGAAGATATGATGATGTCCAAAGTAGATGATGCTTTAGGGCAAGAAAAAATTAATATTGCAAGTCAAGTTTTTAATGATGAAGAACCAGCTGAAGAAGAATCAGAAGAAGATTTGGAAGATAGCAATGAAGAAGAATCAGAAGAAGATTTGGAAGATAGCAATGAAGAAGAATCAGAAGAAAAGACTACTTCTTAAAAATCATAAAATTATAAATAATACTATAATGAAAAAGTTTAATGAAATAAGAGAATCTCAGAAAGCAGTCTTTAATAAAAAATTAATGGGTGTACCTGTGAAGATATCTTCTATAAAATCAAAAGGTAAAACGTCTTTTAGCTTATATATTGATGGCGATAAATTAGATGATTATAAATCTGAAAAAGAAGCAATGATGACAGCTAAAGAATTTGTGAAACAATATAGGAAAAGCAAATGACATTTCAAATTCACCCTCTAGCAGCTAAAGTAAATAATATTAATGGTACTAGTAATGCATCAACTGTTGGCAGAGCAAAAGTTCTTTATATAATGGGAACAGCCGCTGACACAATTACTAATAAAACTACAGGTGCATCTTTCCAGATTGCTGCAGGGCAATCTATAGTAATGTTTAAACAAGATGCTGATGAAGTTTTTAGCGGTGTTACAACTACACACTTTACTAAAATAAATTATCCGAGAGGTTAATATGAAATTAATATCAGAACATATTGAACACAACTTACAACTTATAGTTGAAGAAGATAAAAAAGGCAAAAAGACATATATGATAGAAGGTATATTTGCTCAAGCCGAAAAAGAAAATAGAAATAAAAGAAAATATCCTTTGCCAGTTATGCAAAAAGCAGTGGGAAAGTATAATAAAGAATTCATAGGTGAAGGTAGAGCTGTAGGTGAGTTAAATCATCCAAGCGGTCCTACTATTAACTTAGACAAAGTTTCACATCTTGTTACTGAAATGAAATTTGAAGGTAATGATGTTGTGGGAAAAGCAAAAATTTTAGATACTCCAAATGGTACAATTGCAAAGCAATTACTAGATGGAGGTGTAAAATTAGGTGTTTCAACTCGTGGTATGGGAAGCTTAATGAATCAAAATAACGTTGCAGTCGTTAAAGACGACTACATTCTAAATGCGGTTGATATCGTACAAGATCCATCTGCTCCAGGAGCATTTGTTAATGGGATTATGGAGGGAGTAGAATGGGTATGGAACAACGGGATTATTGAACAGAAAGCAATTGAACAAATGGAGACAGAAATTAAAAATGCTCCACGATCCGATCGCTATGCGACAGAAGTTCGTGAGTTTAAGAATTTCCTCTCGTTACTAAAACAATAAACATTTAGCAAGGGGGTCATGATAATGACTGATAATAATATCGAACTCGAAGACTCTCCAGAGGAAGAAATTCAAGAAGCCTCAGTAGAAGAAGCTGTCGATCCTAAAGACGCTGAAGCCGCTTCTGTAGCAGCCGCTGATAAAGCAGCTGATGCAGGTAAAACCGCTCCGGCAAGGAAAATGGCTGGTGGAACAGCCGCAGATAATACAACTAAAGACCCTGCGCCAAAAACTAAAGCTGGTATGATAAATGCTATGTTCAGTAAAATGAATAATATGTCCAAAAAACAATTGGGAGATATGTATAGCACTTATGAATCAACTGAATTTGATGAAGACGCAAATGAAGTAAGAGAAGTTGCAGAAACTGCTACAGAAACTAATGTAGATTTCTCTAATGATCTTAATGCACTTGTAGAATCAGAAGCAACACTTTCAGCTGAATTCAAAACTAAAGCAGCAACAATTTTTGAGGCAGCTCTGAATACAAAATTATCTGAAGAAATAGATCGGATTGAAGATCAATACAAAAACGAACTTAACGAAGAAATTACAGCTACTAAAGCTGAACTCGTTGAGAAAGTTGATAACTACTTAAATTACGTTGTAGAAAACTGGATGAAAGAAAATACACTTGCAATCCAAAGTGGCCTACGCACAGAAATCGCAGAAGGATTTATGAATAACTTAAAAGATTTATTCACTGAGTCCTACATTGAGGTTCCTGAATCTAAGGTAGATTTAGTCGATGATCTTTCTGGTCAAGTTGCAGAATTAGAAGAGCAACTTAACAATCAAACTGAACAATCAATAAATCAATTAGCTGAGCTTGAAGACCTTAAGCGTGATTCTATAATAAGAGAAGCATGTAAAGGTTTAGCTGAAACTCAAGTTGAAAAACTTTTAAAGCTAGCTGAAAATGTTGATTTCGAAAATGAAGAGACATTTACAGATAAAGTAAATACTCTTAAAGAAAATTATTTTAAAACTAAAACTCAAGTTGTTTCTGAAGAACAAGTTGACGAAGATGACTCTACTGTAGTAGCACCATCTGGTTCAATGAGTCAATACTTAGAAGCAATTAGAAAAACCGATAAAAATTAAGGGAGCCAAAAGAGATGCAAAATACAGTATCTTACGATAAGTTGATCGAAAAATGGTCCCCAGTTCTTAATGAAGAATCTGCGGGTAAAATTGAAGATCATCACAGGAAAGCAGTAACAGCTGCTATTCTTGAAAACCAAGAAATTGCCTTAAGAGAAGAGGCTGGTCAGATGCAGTTTATGTCAGAAGCTGCACCTGCAAATAATATATCTTCTACTTCAAACTGGAATCCAGTATTAATCGCACTTGTCAGACGTGCAATGCCAAACCTAATGGCATACGACATCTGTGGTGTACAACCAATGTCAGGACCAACTGGTCTAATTTTCGCGATGAAGTCAAGACTACAAGGTGGTTCAACTTCAAACCGTGAAGCTCTATTTAACGAAGCTGAAACAAGATTCTCAGGTGATTCCGCAGGAACACATGATTCAGATAACGTTTCTGGTCTTGATTTAGCAACTGATGGTGACGGCGATGCAACAATCGACGATTCAGACCTTACAGCTCTAGCTGCAGGTGGTATGTCAACAGCCAGTGCTGAAGCATTAGGTTCCTCAGGTGGATCTACATTTAATGAAATGGGATTTACAATTGAGAAAGCTACTGTGACTGCAAAGTCAAGAGCTCTTAAAGCTGAATATAGTTTAGAACTTGCTCAGGATCTTAAAGCAATCCACGGATTGGACGCGGAGTCTGAGTTGGCTAATATCCTATCAACAGAAATCATGGCTGAAATCAACCGTGAAGTTGTTAGAACAATTAACTCACAAGCTAAACTTGGCGCTTTGACTGCTAACACTGCAATCAATGGTATTTTCAATCTAAAAACAGATGCAGATGGCAGATGGTCAGCTGAGAAGTTTAAAGGATTAATGATCCAAATTGACAGAGAAGCTAACGTTATTGCAAAACAAACACGTAGAGGTAAAGGTAACTTTATCGTATGTTCCTCAGATGTAGCTTCTGCTCTATCTGCAACAGGAATGTTAGACTACTCAATGGCTGGCACAAATCTTAACGTTGATGATACAGGCAATACATTTGCAGGTACTCTAAACGGTAAAATGAGAGTGTACATTGATCCATATTCAACTGGCGATTATGTAACAGTTGGATACAAGGGAACTAACCCATACGATGCTGGTCTTTTCTACTGCCCATATGTACCATTAACAATGGTCAGAGCAGTTGCAGAAAATACATTCCAACCAAGAATTGGTTTTAAAACCAGATACGGAATGGTATCAAACCCATTCGTAGGAGCTACTCCTTCAGATGGTTTGGCTGCTGCTAGAAGTAACCAATACTATAGAATATTTAAAGTCGACAAAATTCTC